>OGOZ01000064.1_pt1 | contig 69451 bp, 58 predicted proteins | sample 1552801 | NCBI WGS metagenome assembly OGOZ01 (sample SAMEA2580196, study PRJEB22360) | human gut metagenome | biome: human gut; feature: human-associated habitat; material: faeces | place: Denmark | collected 2008/2010 | reverse complement strand
CACCGGAGCCATCCAGAGCGACGGTTACATCGTGTACGAACACTTCGAGGGGATGGAAGGGAAGAAGCTCCTGGGCTGCTGGGCCCACGCAAGGCGCAAGTTCTTCGAGGCCAAGGTGGAGAATGAGAAGCTGGCGCTTGAAGCCCTGTCCTACATCCGGCGGCTCTATGATGTGGAAGCAGAAGCGGATGCTCTTGACGCGGCAGACAACAAACCCGACCATGAGCGCAGGAAGGCCCTGCGGCAGGAAAAGGCTTATCCGGAAATCAAGAAGTTCGAGACGTGGATGGAGGCAAGCATCCTCAAGTGCCCTCCGAAGTCTCTGATGGAGGAGGCCATCTCCTACACCTATAAGATCCTTAAAAAACTGTCGCTCTACGTCACCGACGGCCGTTACAAGATAGACGACAATATAGTGGAGAACAGCATCAGGCCTCTGGCCGTCGGGCGCAAGAACTATCTGTTCTGCGGTGACGACGACGCCGCACAGAGGGCAGCCGTGGTCTACTCCCTGCTTGCCACCTGCAAGGCACACGGCGTTAATGAACGGGCGTGGCTTGGGGATGTCCTGCGCCGGATCCCGGAATACGAACAGGCAGGGAAAGACTACGCAGACCTTCTTCCCGCAAACTGGCGCGCCTTGTCCGCAAAGTAACTCGAACCAATATCACACTCCCATAAAAAGACTGCAACCGGCATCACACTGATGCAAGTTGCAGCCAAACTTTATCGACGCACGTACTTCCTCGAATGCTTACGACAGACTGATACGCAATGCCAACTTCAAGCAGCAGGCCAGCCTGGAGGAACTTGAAACCAGTGATGCGCGTGGCATCCCAGCCGGTGCCATCACACAGCTATCCACTGGAGAATATCTGAAAAACGGCGCGACAATCGTCATAAGCGGGCCGACCGGCACCGGGAAATCGTTCCTCGCCTGTGCTCTTGGCGAACGAGCCTGCAGGATCGGATACAAAGTACGATACTACACTGTCAGCAGGCTGATGGACGAACTCAAGCTTGCCAGACTTGAGGGCCACGAACTCAAGTTCTTTGAAAAAATCGAGCATCTGGACCTGCTCATCATAGATGACTTCGGGATGAAGCGACTCGAAGGCCAGCAACAGAACGACTTCGAGCAGATCATCGATGACAGGTATCACAAAAAATCGCTGATCCTGTCAAGCCAGCTGGCTGTCGCCGACTGGTACGGTGTCTTCAGCAATGAGATGCTTGCAGAAGCATGCCTTGATAGAATTGTGCACAAATCACTCCGCTTCGAGCTAAAAGGCGATAGCATGAGAAAGAAATATTGATATCTTTGCAAATCTAACTCAGGTGGCCGAGTATCACCGGAATCGGTGGCCGACTATCCGCCGGAATACGTACACGATCATATTTAGGAATACGATTGAACTTGCGGCCATCACTATCCTTTGCCATAGTCATTGTTACCCGTCCCGTGGCTGGGTTCCTTAATTGGCTGCATGTTTCATGCAGCCGTTATACAAAAACTTACACAACCTGTTTTTATCTTAAACATTCTGCAAGAGGTCTACTATAATTCGAATACTCTGAATCATACACTCTTAATTCACTAAAAGTATTGATACCAATGACGGGATACAATAACAAATACTCTTGCCTAGAGTTAATTGTTTCGTCCTCCTTTTGAACTGGCATAATAAAGCATTTGTTAGTATTTCCGTCAACTACTCCTAGTTCCCATGGCATCCATTTGCTCATTGCAGCATTTGACGATTGGGCATATATCAAAGACTTGCTGTGCTTCAACCTGCTTTGTATGCACTCTGCGGTTTCCTTTGTAACACATCTCCTATCCAATTGAGGATCAACAACAAAATCTAGATAGACCTTAAATCCCATTCTCTTGAGCACATAGTATATACCCTTCACAACATCCTTGTCGTTAATATTATATGACAAAAAGATATCAAATAATTCATTTGAGCCAGCAGAGAATATTCTCTGCTGCTCATTAATCGGCATTCTCGCAACAACGTCTTTAAAATAGCTTTCTCTACTGTAATTAATCATATTTTCAAATATTATTGTTTTTAACTAATCTCCAGTAATGCTTGCCAAGAGCTGTCAGTTTACAACCTTTGCCATCCATAGCGGCAAAATACATGAATTGTGCGTCTACAGGTTCAACAAGACCGATACTCTGCAATTGCTGAAGCAACTTGAATTTTTTTACGTTTTCAGGTTTCGCATACGGCTCAACCAACTTGTGTTGTTCCTCAGGGCAGTTAGTAAACTCATAGGACGAATCCAATTTATGAACTTCATCGGCCGTTGAGAATAGGTTGGGAAGCTCTCTAAATACACTTAAAGGAACTTTAGGTTCCACTTTTTTTAGAGATACGAAAGCTGAGACATTCGTCTTAAAGACAGGTCTTTGCTCCCATTCCCCAAAACTTCTATCAATGTAAGCATAGATGCTACCCATTGTGATGTTACCGTTAAAATCTGCCGCACCACCTTGTAACGCACTGCAAAGTAACTCTGTGAACAATCCATGACCACCAGCCTCACAAGCAGATTCATCTTCTCTACAAGCAGTAAGAATAGAGACCCCCTCATCAAGAACACTGCCAGTTTCTGTCGGATTGAACTTCCCAATTTGTCCTGAGTGGCAACAGTCTAATATGATTATCTTGTTCTTTACCTTTGAGTTATGGACCACTTCCATGATATCTTTCATCTGTACTCCCTTATAGTACATTCCAGAATGTGCCACTTCATAAGGGGTAACAATTTCTGCACCAGTTGTATTCACATAACCATGGCCAGAAAAATACAGCAATGCTACTTCTGCGTCATCATGAAAAAGTTCTGTTATGTTTTGTAACACCTCATCTGAAGTCTGCACATCTTCTAACATTTTCACACCGAAATTCTTTTCGCCATTTCCATGACGTTCAATAGCGGACTTCAAGCAATGAATGTCTTCAATACAACCACCCAGACGTAAATCATCTGGGTAGTTGTTTATTCCGATAAGTAAAGCTCTTCTCATATGCATTAAATTAAAGTGAGTAAATTTTTACAGCATTAGCCACCGACATGGCATTCCAACCAACGACAACATCTGCTGCTTGCGTAACTGCGTCAGATACTCTCTCCGCTCCCCAAGGTCTAACACCAATAATTGGTTTGCCATACTTTTGAGCAATAGCAATTTCTTTTTTTATCCATTTGCTACATGACGAATATACACCAGCTAAAATAATCACACAGCTACAACCTCTAATCTTTGCATCAATAGCATCTTCTAACTGCTTATCGGTTCCATTTGTATGTACAGGATCATCCTTTGGTACAGAATGATTGTAATAATTAATACCTCCATCATCTAGAAACTCAACAATCTTGTCGTACTGATTGGAATACTTCCACGAATGTGATATAAATATTCTATACATAAGTTAAATGCAGCTCTCTGGCTCCTTGACCAGGGTTTTAATTTCGAGTCTGCAATGCAAAGATACAAATAAATATTCTTTTCACAAAATTTACCGTGGTTTTTTCACGGAAATATTTACATATAGAATTAAAAACAATGGCAATAATTAAATATTACGTTGATTATTCACGCTTATCTTTCTCGTATTCTTTGTAAAAAGTTTGTATCAATTCCCTGTATTTACTAAGCGAATCAAGACTCTCTGCCATAAGACCAAGTTGTTCATCCAAATTTTTTTCATATGCATTGAAAAAATTCATAGTGTTATGTACATACTTGCGCTTGATTTGCGTAACACCATACTCATCCTTCTCAAACATTCTGACAGCATCCCTTCTAAGATTTTTAGACTTCAATAACGAGAGATCGTGAGTTGCAACCACTAATTGGCAATTGTCCGCTATCGTAAGATACATATTGAGTAAAAAGTCCAAAGCTTTGGTGTGGATACCATATTCAATTTCATCAATACATGAACACTTGCGTCCAATCACAACATCATACATGACAAGAAGAAGCTTGATGATGTTCATCGTACCTAATGACTCATAACTATCATCAAGACTTTTATTTCCTAAAGGAGTAGAGTGAATGAGCCTTAATGTTTTTTGTGAGATTTGGCCACAAGGATGTTCTTTTTGTATTTGGTGAAGTAGCAATTCAGGAACACTATTTTCTATATCAGAGATATTAAACGTAATCTCATCCACCTCATAGTCACAAATATTTGTACCTACGTCCTTTAATAGTTGAAGCAACATTCTTTTTACTTGTAAATCTCTCTCAGGATTTCCTGTTTTTAATTTATCCGCAATTTTCTGATTAGCAGATTTGCGAATCAAGCTGATGTGCTTATCAAAAAAATCATAATTTGATTTTAATGATTGACTTTCCAAGTTCAAGGATCCGAAGACAGATAAAACGGACGAATTCTGAATTACAGTTAGCTTCAATGCCTGTTGAGTGCTCTTACTAATATCACAATCAGAACCAAATTTGATAGACACGGTATCTGTATCAGCGTTGTATAAACGGTGATATAATAAAACGTTAGGTGATTGCTGCTTTAGAATTTCCTCTTCTATACGTTTCTCGCTTACTTTAATATAATAATAATAACAGATATTATTAATATAGTAAGTTAGCGAAAATTCTGAAGGCTCATATTTTGATTTTTCATCCAAAAGAAATGGCCTATATGCAGGATGATCTGTAGGTTTTTGGGGCTTGTAAATAGCAAGCATACGCAAATATTGTAGTGCCTCTATCATTTTGGTTTTTCCTGCTCCATTTAGACCAACACAAAGCAATAAACGTAAGATACGCTTTCCATCAATCTCCTGATACCACTCAGGCGGTAAAGTAGATGCCTTTTCCTTTTTTGAAGCCAGAAATGACAATTCCACCTGATCCCGGTAGGACATATAATTCCTTACTATAAACGATTCTACCATAATGGATTTTTTGAAAATATAAGAATTAAACATCTTTTGGATGCAAAAGTAATATAAAAAACGAGAATATCAATAGTTACCGTGAAATTCTCACGCAAAATACATTTAGCATATAATGCCATCAATTCTTGCCAGGAGATGGGCTCACCTGCAAATATCCGTGTCTGATATGATAAAAAAATCCAGCCATGAAGGTAGATCCCGTGAAAGGAAGTACCTTTGTAGTCATGGATAAGGCCGGGAAGCCCGAACCGCAGATCCTCGTGTCCTTCTGCAAACCCCAGGAAGCCCTTCCTTCCTATAAGGAAAGATGGACCATTGAAACGATGTTCAAGGGTCTGAAATCCAGTGGGTTCAATATTGAGGATACTCATATGGTTCATATCAAACGTATCGAGCTACTCTTCGGGGTTGTCATTATAGCTTACACCTGGGCCTATCTTGTTGGCATTGCCGCCAATATCAAAGTCAAGGCCATCAGGGTTCTCAACAATGGGAGGCGTGCCATCAGCATTGTCAAGTACGGTCTGAACTTCATTGCGGACGCCCTCTTCAATCCTTTCAGGCCAACAAAAATCAATGTGTTTGAATTTTTGTCATGTACTTAGATTCTGTTTAGTTAATATTCTGGAATTCTCGATTGACTTGATTTGCTTTCTCATGATGCTATCGCTATTGGCCTTCATCCATTCGCAATCGGTACCATTGAATAGAGGTTTACCAAAAACATTATCGATATCCGCATTAGTTGCTTCTGTAAAGAATAGTGAAAAATCGAAAATTGGCTGAGCAATTGAGTATGAGCGGAAATATAACTTACTCAAGTTTCGCAAGTGATTTAAGCCATTTCGCCGGCGAGGTCTAGCCGGTCAAAAGCCCACTTCACTGCTTTGATTTGTCGATTGTTGTTTATGACGTTTTCGGTTAACTCAAACGGGTCGCATGAGATAAACTCGGCGATGACGTTGATGACCTCCATGATGAGTCCCCAGATTCTCTGGATGACGGTAAGTTCCAACGTCTCGCCGGTCAATTCGGCGAACAGGCCACCGATGGTCTCGTACGATTCGAAGCGTTGACGGAGCCCAAGATATTGTACTGTATCATGCACAGCGACAGTGCCGCAACCTGTCCCGCGAAGTCCACACACTGGCATTTGCCAAGGTTCAGCAGTCCCTTCATCTCCTTATGGGCCACTTCGATGCACCATCTTCTTGCATAAAGTTTAAAGGCTCCATTTGCATCGATGCCCATATCTGTAGTGATGATGGCATTCCAGGAGCCGTTGCCCTTCCTGTAGAAGAAGAGTTGGACGTCCATGCCGGCGCACTTGGCCTTGATGGAAGCGGTCTTGTATCCTATGGACCTGTTGCGTCTGGTCTGTTGGCCTTCTCGAGCCTGGAAATGACGCCGGGAGCGGAGAGGCTGCCCATGGCCGTCTCATACTTGGTCTTCCCCATCTTGATCATGCCAATGATGTGGCATTTGAAGTGGCGGCCGTGGATGAACCGGAGGAGCTCCGCACAGGGGAACCAGCTGTCAACCAGCAGGTAATCGAACCTGACACCCTCCAGGATAGCCCTTCTGAGCATCCCGATGGCATTGGCAATCTTGGACTGGAGCATCTCCGCCTTGCGGGTGTTGACCTTCTCGTCCTCACCGCGCTCCTTGCCGTACTGTGCGGCCTTCTGCTTCTTGGTGAGCCCTTGTGGCTTGTCTGCATCCCTGCCGGCCTCCGCCTGTATGGTGGCGTCCAACATCATCTGAGTCTTGCCGTCCGTATAACAGAGAAACAGGGCCTTGAACCACAGGATACGCTTCATCGCCGTATGAGAAAACACCTTCCCGAGGCCTTCCGCCTTGTACCCGCGTTTGGGGAGGTCGGTGTCGTCAAGGATGACGCAGCGGGTAAGGCCCTGCGCATCCGCCCTGCGGCTGATAAGGCCCGACAACTGGCGGCAGATGGCGTATCCTATGCGACGCCAGTCAATGCGGCCGTCATCCATGACACGATAGAAGGAGTCCTTCTTGCAGGAGAACAGCTTGCCAAGGGCGCGCTGCCCTCATAGTCAGCCGGTGTCTTCACGGAGAAGAACGGCTGCAGGATGAGCAGCTTCACCAACTGTACGAAGGTAAACTTGCAGTTCGGGTTCTTAGCCGGACCCACCGTTCTGGCTTGTATGACGAGGACAGCATAAAGGCTCTGGTAGAAAGGCTTAGCGAGAAAGATTGGGCTTTTGCCTACATCGGAGCGAATCAGGATGCGGTCGCTATCGCAAAGGCAATCGGCATCGACAAGGCCCTGAATTTCTCCCCAGATGAAGAAGGCACAAGGGAAATGTGGAAGATGGAAAGCGCCAGCCGCGAAAGATACTACAGGCTCCGCCGCCAAGGTGCGTCCCGAGACCGCCTGAAGAAAGGGTATTTTGACAAGGAATAGTAATCACACCTTTTAGAATGTCATTGTCATAGGATGCTGAACAACTATCGCTGAGCTCCATAAACTTGCGAGTATTAATCTTTCCAATTATATTGACAGGTGCATCAATGAGAAATCTTGCGGAAGAGTTGTCATAATGTTTGAGATCACCACATCATATGCAAGAAAGTGGACTGGTGACAACAATGACTACAAGGCAAATTCTGACCAATATATTCACTGCAACTGTGCCTTTTCAGACGGAGTCGACAACTCATCAGATCTTCCTCTTTGCAGTATGAACATTTTTTTTCCAAAGGATGAACTACATATTACAAAATCCCGATAATCAAGAAAAGATCTTCGTGTATGAGGTTACCGATAATAATGATGCCGGTCAGTGCATTGAGCCAAATAAAGTAATGAATTTATTCGGCACTTCCTCACAATAGATTCCATTTAGGAATTACAACAATGGTTTACTAAAAGAACGAATAATAATGCATTCGAAAATGACATTTTATTTCCAAAAAGCATTATATTTGCATTGTTTTAGAAATATATTGCCGTGGTGAGTTATTTAGAGTTTAGGGAAAAGTTGTTGCCTGAAGGATGTTTTTCCGTTCATCAGGCAAGGGCGTTTTTCCCTTCATTCGACAGGAATAATCTGACCAGATGGGCACGGAAGGGGATGTTGATAAAATTACGGCAGGGATGGTACGCATTTCCAGAGTTGTTGCAGCGTCCTGATTTCTCACGCTATGTGGCCTGCCGCATCTATCGTCCGTCATACATCAGCCTGCACACGGCGTTGAGCATGTACGGGATGATTCCGGAGGCGGTCACGAGCATCACGTCAATCTCGACATTGAAAACGGCACGGTTTGAAAACAAGTTCGGGCAATATTCCTATCAAAATGTCAAGCCTGAACTATTCTTCGGCTATAAGCCTGTGGAGCTTCCAATCAACACGGCCTTGATTAATGCCCCGAAACTGACCTGGCTGTTGGCGCAACCCGAAAAAGCTTTGCTGGATCTGCTCTATCTCTATCCGTTTTACGACAACAACACTGAGTTGGAACAGCTCCGCCTGGATGAAGCATATATGACTGAAGAATTGGATATTGAAAGACTCAAAGAATATCAATATAGAATCAGCAGCAAGGCACTGGACAGCAGAATCAAGAAACTATTAAGAATATACGATTTATGATTGACTTGAATTACATTAACAGTTATTTTCCGTCTCAGATAGCATCAAACGCCGCCTTTCAGAAGCATATTCTCAAGGAATATATTCAACTGATGGTGCTTGACCATCTTGCCACAACGCCATACATCAGCAAACTGGCATTCATTGGTGGCACAAACCTACGCCTCATCAAAGGAATAGACAGGTTCTCGGAAAATCTCGACTTCGACTGCAAGGACCTCACGGAGCAGAAATTTGTTGAAATGACTGACGGCGTGATCACTTTTTTGAGACACAGTGGTCTGAATGTTGAGACTCGTGACAAGGCAAATTCCAAGTTGACCGCTTTCAGAAGGAACATATTCTTTCCTGAATTTCTCTTTGAACTTGGATTGACAGGTCATAGAGAGGAGCGTTTCCTATTGAAGATTGAGGCGCAGAACCAAGGTGTCGCATACCCGATTGAGATGCGGCATGTACAGCGATGTGGATTTTTCTTCTCACTACCGGTTCCACCGGATTCCGTATTGCTCGGTATGAAGTTCTCAGCCTTGCTCGCAAGGGCAAAAGGCCGTGACTTCTATGATTGTATGTTTTTGATGCAACAGACCAAGCCTTCGTATGAGTTTCTGAAGGAAAGAGCCGGAATATCAAACACTGATGATTTGAAAAAAGCCATCACGGACAAGTTAGCCACAATTGACCTGAATGTGAAAAAGCGTGATTTCGAGCACCTGCTGTTCAACACACATTCCGCTGACAGGATACTCCTTTTTCCCGAATTCGTAGAAGGCAATTTGTGAATAATGCGTCACATCTTAGCGAAATTATCAAGGGGAAGAGGTCAATCACTAAGCCAGTGGCCGACAAGTTAGAAGTAATTCTTGGCATACCATCAATAGAGTGGGTGAACCTTCAGACCAGATTTGATTACGACACACAAAAGAATGAAGAAAGGCAGATAGCTGAACAGGTATGTTCACCAATTTTAACCCACGTTCCCTAAAAGCGGGAATATGACAGAAATACGCTCGTGAATAGATTTTTGTCCCTCTAAAAGCGTGATTTACGCAATTTAACGCCTGTTGAGGAGCATCATCAGTTCGTTTAACTTAGGACATTCCACTATTCATATCAGGTAATTAAGTTTATTTGGAAATCTCAAGGTTTGTTAACATATTCGTTAACATACTTGTTGACAAATATGAGAATGGGACAATACATATCAAGCCTTTCGGTAGCAAAAGGCCTCACACCTTCCATCAACAATATTATTGAAGCCGTGTCAACCCTAAACTCCATCCTATCTATGATGTCACGGAAGAGCAAATGAGGAATTTCCTGCTTCTGAAAATCAGGAAACAGGAATATAAACATTATTACAATATGCTTTCATCCCAAAGCTGGACAGAAGCATCTGGATGGCATATTACCGTGAAAAACTTGTACCTTGGGCTTCGAGTTTTTCAGCCAGATATGGCTTCTTTGGGCACAGACACATTGTGTGGCTGAACGGGTTTTGTAAAAGTACTTAATATTCCGCGCTACGGAGATGACACAATATAGCAACTACTTCGTTGCCAAAGAGGCCGCCGCCACGATGGATCGGTTCGCAATAAAGCAAACGGAAGAGGCGCAGATACGCATCGTTGTCTTCCGGATGTTTCTGAATATGACGGATCATCGTATTTGCACAGATATTCCTGATTTTCAAATAATAGGCGTTGGGAATTTCGGAATCATTCGAGCAGCCGAACCACCCGAACTGGGCTTCTGCACGCCAATTCTCCCAGACCTCAAGGAGGTAGCGGGAATATATTCTTGACTCTATGAGAGCCCCGAGGGTGTCCACGCAATCTACCGGCTGTACGTGCGAAAGTTCTATCGCATAGACACACTTGGTGTCGAAATCCATCGGGGCTTTCATCCGCGCCTCTATCTCTCCGACAGGATCTTTGATCTGAACGGCTGCACTGTCATAATAGGCCCTTGCGTCACGGAAACGCTTTATGTCCGGAACAAACGCCGACTTGTCATAGTAAGCATCCTCATTCGCGAAAGCTTTGCCGATCTTGGCCGTATCTACTGGCATCCCGGAAGCGAAAGCGGCTGATTTATAAGCATCCACCAATTCACCTGAATGCTTGCTCACATCATTGAAATCAGGGGCCTTGTACAGCATATTCAAAAGCGCTAAGGCCGCATCTCTGACACGTTTGTCAGGGAACACCTTCTGCAACACGCTCATTGACGGTCTCATCTCTCCAGTCAACATTGTCGAGCCCGGCGTTTCCACAGCCGTGGTGTCAAAGGAATAGTTATTACGGTCATATCGCACGCGAAGCTCATAAAGCGAAGAGCAGTAATAGAGGAACGCCGTCCTGTCGAACCAATCCTTGACCGAAAGGGCAAAATCATCCTTCCGGACATCCTCATCCAAATCAAGGAATATCTCATCGGCGAACCTGCTCTCCAGAATGTCTAAATCAAGGCTGCATCCACCGCCATCGAGCGAATCAACAGAATAACGGCAGATTTCACTGAGTTTGTCCAAATATTCACTTCCGGTAACCGTGGCCTTTCCGGAATACTTTTGAATGGAGCTGTCAGCAAGGACTGTGTTTGAACCTTCATCCTCAGCCCGTGAGCCGCCCTTCTTCCCTTGGCAGCCCACGGTCAGGATGAGAATCGCCAGCACGATGGCCGACACGTGAATAGTTTTGTTCATATAATGGTGTATCTTTTTTGTTTTCATAACATATCCGATATTTTCAACGATGCAAAGTTCCGGAATATAATGCCGGTTTCAAAATCAGTTTTATGAAACAACGGGAATGATGTACGAAATAAGAGAGACCTTCATTTCATACAATATTCATTGATTTTCGTACAAAATCCGTGGCCCGTCCGCCAGCATTCCCCCTTTCGCTCCGCAGCTGGTTCCCTTATGCGGCGAGGTGCGGTGACGGCGAGCGGGCATATTCATAAAATATTTATGTATTTTTTGAAAAGATTATTGTTTTTCATAAATTTATTAATATATTTGCAAAAGAAGCGGTGCGGAAAGGAATCCGGCCGCCTAACTAAAAACTAATAGATATGATTACCTGGTGGACATCACTTAGTACGGCAATGCAGGTCCTTTGGGCCATCACGCTCTCGGCATCGCTGATTTTCGTCATTCAGACTGTTATGACATTCCTCGGACTGGGAGACCACGACGCTGATTTCGATCTCGACACTTCGGACGGATCGTTCGACGCGGATCCTTCGATGAATTTGCTGACGTTCCGCAACCTGGTCAACTTCTGCATGGGATTCGGATGGACGGCGGTGCTGATGCACGAGAAGATTCAGTCCAACGCGTTGCTGATCATCGTCTCCGTAATTGTCGGCATACTTCTGGTCACGGTTGTTATGTGGATATTCAAATGGCTCAGCGGAATGCAGCAGACGGGGAATATCGATGTGCATAAGTCCGCTGTCGGCTGCGAGGGGAAGGTTTACCTCACGATTCCGGGCGAGCGCAAGGGCGAAGGCAAGGTCCAGATCACCATCAACAACGCCGTCAGGGAATATGACGCAGTCACAGACGGGGAGACAATCCCGACCGGCAAGGCCATCAAGGTCACCGAAGTCATCAATGACTACACCCTACTGGTTGAGGAGCTGACTCCGACCATCATCTAACCAACCGAAGCCATTTCTAACCTGACCGAATATATTAAAGGAATATTATAAACCCATTAAAGATTTTGAATATGGAACTATCACTGATCCTCATCGTCGTCGCAGTCATATTCGTGACTTTTTCGGCGATTCTCAAGCGCTACCGCCGCTGCCCTTCCGACAAGGTTATGGTCATCTACGGTAAGACAGGCAAGAACAAGAGCGGATCAATCTCATCCGCGCGATGCATCCACGGTGGTGCGGCGTTCGTCTGGCCTGTGTTCCAGGACTATGCGTTCCTTGACCTCAAGCCGATCTCGATCGAGTGCAACCTTACCAACGCGCTTTCCAAGCAGAACATCCGTGTGGATGTGCCTTGCCGGTTCACGGTTGGTATCTCCACCGAGCCGGACAGTATGACTAACGCAGCCGAGAGGCTTCTCGGACTCTCCATCGACAACATCCAGAACATCGCGACCGACATCCTTTTCGGACAGCTTCGTCTGGTGATCGCCACGATGGACATCGAGGAGATCAACTCTGACCGTGACAAATTCCTCGTTGCCGTCAGCCAGAACGTGGAGGCTGAGCTCCGAAAGATCGGCCTCAAGCTCATCAACGTGAACGTGACCGACATCCGTGACGAGTCCGGCTACATCGAGGCTCTCGGTAAGGAAGCCGCCGCCAAGGCCATCAACGACGCCAAGAAGAGCGTGGCCGAGCAGAACCGCTACGGTGAGATCGGTAAGGCCGAGGCCGACAGGGACAAGGACATCAGAATCGCTGAGACCCAGAGAGATACCCGTATCAAGACTGCCGCGGCAAACGCCCTCGCCGTGCAGGGAGAGAACACTTCCAAGATCGACATCGCAAACTCTGACGCCCAGCGCCGCGAGAAGGAGGCCGAGGCCGCGCGTATAGCGGTCGCAGCCGAGAAGGTTCAGGCAGCGAAGGCCCTCCAGGAGGCCTACCAGAGCGAGCGTGACGCCGAGCTTGCCCGTGCCGAGAGGGAGAGGGCTACCCAGCAGGCCAACATCGTCGTTCCTGCCCAGATCGACAAGGAGAAGCTCATCATCGAGGCTGAGGCCGAGGCCGAGAAGGTCCGCAGGCTGGCCAAGGGAGAGGCTGACGCGATATTCGCAAAGATGGACGCTCAGGCCCGTGGTACCCTTGAGATCCTCTCAAAGCAGGCCGACGGTTTCAACGAGATGGTCAAGGCCGCTGCCGGCGATCCTCAGAAGGCTGTGCTTATGCTTATCGCGGACAAACTGCCTGAACTCGTCAAGACTCAGGTCGAGGCTGTCAAGGGCATAAAGATCGACAAGGTGACCGTATGGGACGGCAACGGAGACGGCAAGAACGGCAAGACATCGACCGCGAATTTCATTTCCGGTCTGATGGGCTCAGTACCTCCGCTTCAGGATTTGTTCAATATGGCCGGAATGAATCTGCCCGAATATCTTAAAGGCAAGGAGACCAAGCCGGAGGAGCAGCCTCAGGAAGAAACCGCTGAAGAATAATCATTATGCCAATAGTAGTAAATGTCGATGTGATGCTGGCTCGGCGGAAGATGACTTCCGCCGAACTGGCTGACAAGATCGGGCTTTCGGCGGTCAACCTGTCGATTCTGAAGACCGGAAAGGCCAAGGGTGTCCGATTCAGCACACTCGACGCGCTCTGCAAGGCATTGGAATGTCAGCCTGGAGATTTGCTTGAGTTCAGGGAAAACGCCGAGTGAACACCACTAATCAAATAGTTATCTTTCAAGGAGCGGCCATAAAAAGCCGCTCCTTTTCGTTATATTTCCTCTAAAAAAACAGCTTCTTATGTGACGGGCGTAAAAATCGCAGATTTTTTATGTAAGTTTGCAGACATATTCATAAAAAGGACACAAAAGACAGATAATATGAAAAGAACATTTCTTCTGGCCGCTATGGTGGCGGCGGTTGTCTGCGCAGGGACGGATGCTTCGGCGCAGAAAAAGGCGAAGAAAAGCCAGCTGGTCCTTGACGGAACGGTGGTGAATGTCAATCCGTTGGCAAGGACTTCCCCTGTCGAGGAAAAACTGAAGGCCAAGAACACGCCGGGCATTGAATATGCTCCCACAAAAACCGTTTACCTCTATCCGAAGGGACAGGGAGTGGACCAAGGGATAGTCGAGAACGGTGTGGCTGTGACCCAAGGGCCGCTAGTCTCAAACGGTCTGGAAGGAGCGGAGGTGGCCGGCGGCTGGGGATTCGTCTCCAATGTGACGGACAGCGCGCGTATTGACATATTCTTGCCTGAAAAACCGAACGGACAGATGGTCATCGCTTGTCCAGGCGGTGGGTACGCCGGCCTTTCAACTTGGAACGAAGGATCTTATGTGGCAAAATGGCTGAATGACAGAAATGTCGCCTGTGCTGTTCTGAAGTATCGTCTGCCAAACGGGCATCGTGAGGTTCCGCTTCAGGATGTGCAGAACGCATTCCGTTATTGCAGGCATCATTCAGAGGACTGGGGAATAAAGCAGATCGGTGTGATGGGATTCTCGGCTGGAGGACATCTCGCCAGCACTGCCGAGACTATGTACGTTGACTCCACGACAAGGCCGGACTTCGCGGTACTCCTCTACCCTGTTATCCTGATGGACGAGAATGCCACACACAAAGGATCGGTTGACAATCTTCTCGGCGGCGAAGCGTCGTGGACCGACAGGGAGGACAAACCTTTCGGCCAATGGTACAATGGCTTGAATGAATATGACGGGCTGAAGAGAATGTACACCACCTATCGTGATGTCACCCCCACCACTCCCCCGACTTTCATCGGCGTCAGCACCTACGACAAGACCGTACCGGTTGTAAGTTCCGTGAAATTCTATCAGGCTCTCGTCAGGAACAAGGTTCCTGCTGAGCTTCATATTTATCCGAAAGGAGGTCACGGCTGGGGATTCACTGATCTGAGCATCGGCCTTGACCCAAAGGTCTGCAAGGACAATCTGGGATCGTGCAGGCCTGAGTTCTCAGCGGCTCTGGAAAGATGGCTCGGCCAGCAGCTTGAAAGCGTGAACGGCAAGAAGGAGTTGCCTAAAGTCGCCAGAGAGCAGTTCACACGCAAGCCGGACAAGGTTGTCTATCTGTACCCGGAAGGACAGAATGTTGATAAGGGAATCGAGGGCATAACACTCGGCCCTGGAGAGTCCAACGGCTGCACTAAGTCGGAGGAACTGACCAAGGATATGAATCTGAAATTCACCGGTGACAGCGCGAGGTTCGAACTTTATCTGGCAAAGAATCCGAACGGCAAGATGGTCATCATCTGCCCAGGCGGAGCCTATTGGTTCACAGCTTACGTGCACGAGGGACAATACGCCGCGGAATGGCTTAACAGTCAGGGCATCAGTGCAGCCGTGCTCAAGTACCGTCTGCCATACGGCCACTGGAACGTGCCGCTGAACGATGTGCAGAACGTGTTCCGTTATTGCCGCCACTACGCTCCGGAGTGGGGCGTGAAGCAGATCGGTGTGATGGGATTCTCAGCCGGTGGACATCTCGCGGCCACTGCATCCACGCAGTATATCGATGCAGAGACCAGGCCGGACTTCTCAATCCTTGTCTATCCGGTGATCTCCTCCGAGCCTGGAGTCGGTCACGAAGGCAGTTTCAACAACCTCATAGGAACGGAGAAAGGCTGGTACAACAGGAAAGGTAAGGATTTCGAAAGCTGGGATACCGGCAAGAAGAAATTCGAGGCCCTCAAGGAAAGATATTCATTGGACAAGCAGGTCAGCGCGGACACGCCGAAGACATTCATCATATTCAGTTCCAACGACTATGGTGTTCCGCCGGAGAACGAGGTCCGCTATTTCAACGCCCTCGTGAAGAACGGTGTCCCTTGCGAGATGCACGCCTTCCCTGGCGGCGGCCACGGCTACGGCTTCCGCAACGCCAAGTACTGCAACGACCCTATTCAGGAATATAGAAACGACTTCCTCAGCGCTATGGCCCGCTTCCTTAAGGAGTTGTAACACATAATAAAACTATCACAAGCCCCTATGGCGGTTTTGCAAACGTTCGCAAAATTGTCGTAGGGGCGTTTTTTAGGGGGTATTTACCAAAAAAATTTACGTTTCTTATGATTCGTATATGTTTCTTTTCGTTTTTTACGTTCACTATGCCGATATTGCGCTGGATTCGGGAACAGATCCCGAACCAATTTGACATCATTAAAAACTACTTCAACTATGGAGAACTCCGAGACAACAAAGGTCGGCATACAAGACGCGACCGGCTGTTCTTCTATGGATCAAGACTTGTGACAAGGCAGATCAAACGTGGAGATGAAGACTATGTTCTGGCTCCGGTCAAGGTTATCTGCATTATGAATTACGAGGACGAGCATCCGAATTCCCCTGATGACAAGATCCTCTATCATTATCGTACTCAGGAAATCGAAACCGGAGAGCCTTTTGGTGGCCAAATGTCGTTCTTTCTTCTTGAATTGCCAAGAGTTATGCGATACAATGATGAATATGACAGTCCCATCGCAGGATGGTGCAGGATATTCAGAAATTTCACTATATTTGCCAAATCGAGGTCTGAAAAAGATGCCGTGTTCAATAAATTGGAAAGAGCGATGCGCGTCAGCGGCCTTGACGACAAGGAGATTGACAACTATTTCAGTGATATGATGACAGAAAAAGAAATGCGCCCGTACATCAAGGGTGCCGAGCAGCAAGGTTACCGCAAAGGCTTTAAGGAAGGTTCCGAACAAGGCAAGGCGGAGGTCGCAAAGTCATTGTTGTCTTTGGGCTTACCCACTGATCAGATCAAGATTGCCACGGGGCTGTCTTCTGAACAGATTGAGGCCTTGAGGTAAAATTAGGATTTGAATATTTTATTAACGACAAAGAGGGCGACTGATTAAGTCGTCCTCTTTGTCGTTAATCCGGACGGAATGTCCGGGAATATATTCATTACTCGGCTTCGGTGGTCTCGCCTGGCATCATCACAACCTCGACGAAGTTGCCGGAGTTGTAGAGTCTGGCGGCGGCGTCACGGATGGACTCCTTGGTCAGGCCACCTACCGCGGCCTCCCACTCCTTGTCGTAGTCGTAGCCGCCGCGGAAGTAGCGGAGCAGGTCTGACAGCCAGTAGGAGTTGTTGATCCGGCTCTCAGGGACATTCTTCTTGAAATGCTCGACTGTCCTTGTAAATTGCTCATCGGTCGGGCCTTCCTCGGCGAGTTTCCTGAAACCGTCCTGAGCCAGAGCCCTGAGCTTCTCGGCAAGGGCTGGCTTGCAGTTGAAGTAAACCTGAAGAAGATACCTCCCGTTAGGATCCTTGCGGGCATTAGCCACGGTGGACGCACCATAAGTACCGCCTTCGTCCTCACGGAGAGTGTCGGTGTAGATCTGGTCGAGGATGTAGCTGACAGCGCTGGCAAGAGTCTGCTCCTTGACGGTGAACGGACGGTAGTCGCTATAGACCTGAAGGACGGTTGTCAGCGGAGTCTCCATCTTCTGGTCGAAGACATCCACGACCTTGCCCTTGACAAGCTGCGGCTGCACATCAGCCCATTTGGCGGCTTTCTTGCCCTTTGGAAGAGATCCGATATATTTCTCTACCAAAGGTTTGAGGGTGTCAAGATTGACATCACCGACAATCACCATTGTGGCACCGGCAGCATCGGCGAAGAGCCTGCGATAGTTCTTCTCGATGGTCTGGAGGTTGACCTTCTCAAGTTTCTCCATAGAAAGCACCTCATTTCTTGGGTTGTCGTTGTAGAGAACCTTGTTGAATCTCTTCTGGAAAGCGAAGTTAGGTGTGTTCACGAGATTAGGAAGAACGGCCTTGATCTGGGCGATGGCGTTGTCAAATTCCTCCTGATCGAAGCGAGGCTCCATAAACTCAAGGTAGAGAAGCTGGAACGCTGTCTCAAGATCCTTCACGGAAGAGTTTCCGGAGATTCCGTTATAAAGATCATCTATGAAAGGACTGACACTCACCATCTTTCCGGAAAGCATCTTGGAAAGTTCTGTTCCCTTGAATTTTGACAAACCTTGAGCGTTCTGGAACACACTGTAGATGCTGCCGTCGAATGAAGGAAGATCCTCGGTAGCGATAAGACTTTCGCCACCGTTCTTGTAGAGCGAGAACAGGATCTGATCCTTCTTGTAGTCTGTAGGCAGCACAACGACCTTCACGCCATTGGAAAGAGTCCATTCTGTCGCGCCATAGAGTGTCGTTTTGGTTTTCTTCACCTTTGCGCCCACCAATGAGGAAGGATCCATAAGCGGCTCACTGGCCTTTTCCTCAGCCGGTGCCTCGATCTCGGATTTCTTCACATCCTCGACCACCTGAAGCAACTGCTCTGCGGTAGGTGTGGCGATGCCTTCCTTCTCAGGACCGCTGTAGATGACTACGAGACTGTTCTCTCCGGTGAAAGCCTGTGCAAGGACCTGGTTCATCACCTGTGCGTTAAGTTGAGCCAATATGGCCTTCACCAACTCAAGCTTGGTGGCCGGCTCCATATACGCATAGTTACCAAAGAAGTTGTTGATCAGAGGGTTGACGAACTCGCTGTTCTTTCTGGTCTCGGCGCTGTTGGCCGCCTTCTCATAAACAGCGATGATCTTGTCCTTAGCCCTGCCTACCTCGGCTTCAGTCAAGCCGTATCTCTTCATTCTTTCAAGTTCGGTCACGAAAGCCTTGAATCCGCCAAGAATGTTGTCTTCCTTCAAGGCGACATTGGCATCAGCGCCTTCGATGACCTCGCAAAGTTTCCCGAAACCGAAACTACCGTAGAGGTATGGCGCGTCAGCCTTGGAGGTGATGTCATCAAAACGCTCGCTCATTACGGACTGAACAACGCTCTCAATCAGATCCATCATAAGACCAGCGGAAGTGGAATTTAGAGCCTCGTCCCTTGCCTCGCTTTCCCAAACCATCTCAACGGACGATGAAGTGGTCTCAGGATCAGTGATGACAGCCACACGCGGCTCGGTGAACTCCTTGAACTGAATCTTCTCCTTAGCCTTAGGGTTGACGGCGGCCGGAATGTCAGCGAATATCGACTTGATCTTTCCCTCGACTGCATCCACGTCAACATCACCCACAACGATGACTGCCTGCATATCAGGACGATACCACGTCTTGTAGAAGTTCACAAGGCTCTCAGGCTTGAATGTCTCAAGGTTCTCCTTGCTTCCGATCAAGGTGCAGGTGGCGTACTTTGTGTCGCCATAGAGGTAAGGAAGAGACTTCTCGAAAGTCCTCCAGCCTGCGTTCCTGCGGGAACGTCTCTCCTCGATGATCACCGGACGCTCCTTGTCGATCTCGGCAGGATCGTTCGTCACGAAATGCGAATAGTCGTGCAGGATCAAAAGGCAGGTGTCCACCACCGATTCCCTTACCAAAGGAATATTATTGAGCATATAGGTGGTCTGGTCAATGCCTGTGGCGGCGTTGACATTGCCTCCGAACGAAGCCCCGATGCTCTGAAGCCAGTTCAGAATGCCCTTGTCAGGGAAATTCTTCGTGCCGTTGAAGCACATGTGCTCAAGGAAGTGCGCGAGACCGTCCTGGTCAGGGGTCTCCTGAATGGCTCCTACATTGGTGGCGAGATAGAACTCAGCCCTGCCGGCCGGCTTGTCATTGTGTCTGATGTAATAGGTCAGACCGTTCTCCAGCTTGCCGACCTTGACCGCAGGGTCATTCGGCAACTGCTGCATCTGAGCCTGAGCGATGAACGCCGAAGCGGACAGTACAAAGGCAGAGACGAAAATCAAAAATTTTTTCATAATCAACTCTATATTAGGATTATTATTGTTCATCGGAATATTCAAGGACATCCCCCGGCTGGCAGTCCAGAGCCTTGCAGATGGACTCCAGCGTGGAGAATCTGACGGCCTTGGCCTTCCCCGTCTTGAGGATGGAGAGGTTCGCCGGAGTGATCCCGACCTTCTCGGCAAGCGCTGCGGAAGACATCTTTCTCTTCGCCAGCATCACATCAACATTGACTATTATAGACATATCATTCAATTTTCAACACAACAAACTTACATCAAAATATTCGTTATTCCAAATATAATATTCGATTTTCGATAATTAATTATTGAATATATCGACATCGGTAAAAATTGGGGCAAAAAACGTTATATTTGCAAGGTGAAAAGCAAAATAACTATGTTAGAGGATTTCAAGTTGAAGGTCTTTATGGCCGTGGCCGAAAACGGCAGCTTCACCATCGCGGCGAAGGCGCTTGGCGTTACCCAACCAGCCGTGAGCCAAAACATAGCCGAACTTGAAAGGAACATGGGAGCGGAGCTTTTCACCAGAGGCCGCGGCTCGGTGACCCTGACAGCGGCCGGAATCATTTTCAAGGAATATGCGGAAAAGATCCTCTACTGGTACTCCGCCGCAGGACAACTGTTCGGCCCCACAGGCAAGATCTCCGCAAACAAACCCGTCAGAATCTCCGCCGACGGATTCATCGCCAGCCATATTCTCCCCCAGGCGCTTTCAAAACTTCTGGCCTTCAATCCGTCCCTGACTTTCTCCATCCGCAGCGAATCTTCCGGAAATAATTCAGACATAAGGATTTACGCCCAAAGGCACGTGACAGAGCCATCGTTCGAAGACATCGGCACGTTCTTGTTCAGCGTGACGGCATCGGCGGTAAGCTCCAATCCGGCATATTCAAAAACGACAGACCTGAAAGACCTTCCGCAGAGCGCCAGGCTTGCGGTTCCGAAGATATATTCAGAGATTTTGCCGCTTGATTTGAAGGCGCGCGTGGCAGTCGTGTCGGATTCTGCCGAAGCCATCGTGAAGTTGGTCGCAGATTCCCCAGACATCATCGGCCTGCTCCCCCATCCTGCCACACGCCAGGACCTCATCACGCTTCCCGTCTCTCTTCCTGACCTCACCCTTGACGTTCATTTAGAAGCCCTCGAACCATCCAATCACATCGCAACAGCACTCCACCGCATTCTTTGTGACCAGTATCCGGCTTAAAAACCAACCTAATACGTTCCTGATCCATTGATTCTATCGAGAGTCTTCCTTGCCTTTGAGGATCAAGGCGACTAGGTCTTCGACATCCTCGTTTGCGATCTCCAAATCAAATTCCTCAGGATCATAGGTCTCTCCTTCCTGAAGTCCGAGCCATTCCTCGTATGAGGCCTTCTCCTCCGGGTCATCAACCTTCCCGGACAGGATGTCAAGCATTTGCGCATAGCCCCACACACCCCCGACATCTTCCGGTGGGCAGGCTCCTTTGCCTGATGTCACACATATATCCTCGCCCCGGAGAGGCTCGTCACTGACCGATGAGACCCTGACATTGTGGATCCAGCCATCTCCGAAATCATATTCAAAAGAGATTGTGCTGCCTTTTTTGGGCAGAACATCCGCGACGGTGACGGTCATCTCGTCAATATGCCTGTTTCTACAACCAAAATTGAAACTATCTCTTTCATCAATGTTGTCTCTGGACGTATAGTACACATCGCCTTTGGTGAATTGTGAGAGATGATAACCGGCCCAACCGAACGCAGTGATGAATATCTTTCCAAGATTCCCGAGCCAAAGGTTTGACGGCACTTTTATCCGTCTGAACACCTTGACAGGACATTGTTCGATGGAAGCGTATAAGATGTAAGTCTTCGATGGTTTGCTTGAGTCCACCAGCCGGTCGGCCTTTGATTTTTTCTTGCCTTTGGCTCCTCCGGCATTTCCAGTCCCTTGGCTATTCTTAGTGTTTGAAGTGGCCGTCTCACTGGCACCCACAGTTGAATATGCCGCTGTCTTAGCCTGCATCATTTCGAAGAACGAAACCATAAATGAGATTTCCGCCTCCGAGATTCCCGGGTAATCTTTCCTGATCACCTCTTTGAGTTCGTCACGTTCCTTATCAGTCATTGAAACCGCAGTATTTTTCGCAAGGTAGTCATTTTATCCGGAATCCAGATGAGATGCCGCCAAAAATCTGCATGGGTATGTTCAAACTTCCGTCCCACTTTACCAACTACGGATAGGAGGAGGAAAAGACCCCTAAAGAAATAGATTTGTTCCAAGTCCCAAATCTTCAATAACTTTTCATAAATATGCAAAGACAAAGGTGACGACGATTATGACTAATGCCGAAATACAAGAACTCATCAAGAAAGACGAAACACGAACTCTCGAACTGAAAAAGTCCACGGGAGAGTTGAAGCGTGATTGATGTGCTTCGCTTTTTTCCAAAAAGCAAGGTGCGGACTATTCAACACATCAATAAAACTGGACATCTTAAGATCACCTATAACAGAGGGGAAAGACGGACATAATGTCAATTTGCCGTCTGGAGTAAGACAGTAGCTCGCATATCCGGCAGCGCATAGGTTCTTATCGTCCGTCACAACAACCTCTCCATAGTTCTCAACTTCCGAGCCTACATAAGATGTCAGATCTTCCGCAGAGCGCCAGGCTTGCGGTTCCGTAGATATATTCAGAGATCCTGCCATTGTACCTGAAGGCCCGCATGGCTGTCGTGTCGAATTCAGCCGAGACCATCTTGAAGCTGGTGATGAACTCCCCTGACATCATCGGCCTGCTTCCGCTTCCTGCCGTACCGCCGAATCTCACCATTCTTCCCGTCACTCTTCCGAGCCTCACTCTTGACGTGCATCTTGAGGCCCGGAAGCCCCCAATCCTCTCGCCTCCGTCCTCCGCCGGATCCTCTGCGACCAATTTCCGGCATGAGGACTCACTCACGACACCAGTTTTGCAGATCTAAGAAAAATGACTATCTTGACAAAAACACGATTGATGGAAACCAATAAATACTGTAAGGCACTGTTCGCCGCCACAAGTTCTGTCCTGCTGGTCATAACCGCTTTGACAATCACGCCAATTCGCGCGGACGCTCAGGTTTTTGACAAGCCTGTCGTATATGGTGTAGATGACATTATCACTGACGACGAGTACCCTGCGGCGGTTCATAATTTTATGTTCAAGTACCATAATGCCATTATATCTTCCAAGTACAAGCCGAAAAGATTGAGTCGGATTACGGAATCTTATGCAGAGGCCTGCACTCGCGAACCGTCATGGAAACTGTATTGTTCCGCATACTACGGCCGCTGCCTGATGGCTGGGTACAACCCAGATCACCTCAAGGCGCGCGGTGCAAAAATACTCGAAGACGCATTAAGCGATCCATCTGAGTCACAGCTTACAGTTCCTGACCGTCTCACATTCATCATTGACCTTGCTAATGCCTACTTGTACGGTGATGGTGTGGAAAATAATGACGCAAAAGCTTTCGACCTGTACCGCCAGGCCCAGAATATCAGCCCTATATTCAATGGCATAATAGCGACCTGCTATCTTGTAGGTATTGGAACTCCGGTTGATGTGGACAAAGCTTGTTACTACTATGCATTGAATTATGATGACCCTGAACTGAATATCATACGATGCAAGGAAAGAAACTATGAAAGGATATATGCAGTATCCTACAACAGGATAAACGATGTATCAGCAGATATTCAGACAGGTTATTATGAAGCCTTACGTTCAATTTTCAAGCATGATTATGACAAGGCTAAAGAACTGCTGGACAAGAACTGCACTCTCGGTCATACTCCATCAATGTATGCGTTGGCCGGTGTGTATGAGGAGACTGGTGATGACAAATCTGCAACAGAACTTTACCGTCAGGCGATGTCCGCCGGATACCTGCCGGGGGAATTTGTTTACGACATGAAACAGATGTACCAAGGCGTGAACAATCTCTCGATTTTTGAAAGCCGCGGGGAATCAAAAGCATTTCCTGCCTTTGAAGAGCTTGCGGACAAAGGCTATCTCCCGGCAGCGGAGATGTGCTCATTGTATGATTCCGGGACATTCTCCAAGAAATCAAATGTAGGCGCCGCAATCGTCAACGGCCTGGCTAAAGGCATAGCAGCGACCATGATTGCCGCCAATGAAATTATGGATTCCGGGCTGTTGGACACAGGCAGCGGCATCCAGAATGAGCAATGTGTGGCTGCCATAGGCGGTTCGGGACAAAACAACCATCCGAACTACAGCACATCCGGGAATTCCACTCAAAAAAACGGGATGACACGGGAATATGAGTATGTAAAGACTGTATCAGGCATCTACGAGCCGGAGCATACCGCGGCAAAGCTTCATATTTACCGCAGCCGCGACAACGGTGACTTCCGAGCCTCTACCGTGTACAACACAAAAGGACTGGACAGAGCCGCGACTTATAGAATCAACAGCGGTTGGAAGGTTTTCTATGAGGAACGATATTCCAACTATATCTCCTACTACGGACTCTGCACTTATTTCAATTATTAGTCACCTGATAAGCCCACCATGCGGATCACATGCTTTCGCAATGCCCGACACACAAATCGAGTAGGAGGAAAACGAAGTGGTTTTCTTCCTACTTTCGTTTTCCGACCTCTCACACCACCGTACTTGTGGTTCCGCATACAGCGGTTCCTTATCTGACGTGCAATTTGACATAGTAGTCCATCAAACAAGGATAGCCGGTCGGCACCTTCGTGAGACTGGCGACGCCCTCCCCCTGACATCAACGGCCCACCTCCCTACCAGAAGGATGCTTCAAGGTGGCTTTCAGCGACATGTGGAAGGTTAAGTTTTTTTTACGAAACGCTTTCAGTCCAAAGCTGGCCAGAAGCATCTGGAAGGCACTTTGACGTGAAAAACTTGTGACTTTGGCTTCAAGTTTTTCAGCCCGACACGGTCTCTACGGGCATAGGTAGGCTATGTGGCTGAAGGTGTTCTGTAAAATGGTGTTTTGTAAAATACTGACAGGGAGCGGGTAAAAAATATTACCTGGTAGTACGCACAAAAAAGAGGACAACTGTGAGTTGCAGTCGTCCTCTCTGGAATCTTGCTATGTCCGATTACTCTGCCGGGTGGATGGCGCCCATCGGGCAGGCGTCAGCGCAAGTGCCGCAGTCGATGCAGGCGTTTGGATCGATGGTGTAAACGTCACCCTCGTGGATAGCGCCCTGAGGGCACTCGCCTGCGCAAGTTCCGCAAGCTACGCAATCAGTTTCTGAAATCTTGTAAGCCATAATTCACTAAAATAAAATTGTTTTCCTTTTGTCTGCCTCCGGATTGCCGGAAACATTATGCAAATATAAATCTTAAAAATCATAATATCAAACCCCATACCACAAAAACGATGAGGGCGATCCCGACTTTTATCGCTTTTGCCTTGAAGAAGGAGGATTTGCTGTCGGCAAGAAGAGGGAGGGATGCGTGGCCGTCCTGCACGATGGAATTGGCAAGCAGGACGGGGAACGGGATTACACCGCTGGCGAACAGGGTCACAAAGACCAGATGCGGACCCGACTCAGGAATCAGGCCGACCACAATCGCAAGCAGAATCATCAGCGCGGTGTTGTCGCTGATCCACGCGGAGAGGTCGATGAAATTGAACAGGATTCCGATGACCAGGAGCACCCCGAAAGTCCAGGCGAATATGCTCGGAAGATGCTTGCGGACAATATGCTCCCAAAGATGCTCCTCGACGAAGTGGTCGGAGGCGAAAAGCAGCGCCCCCAACACTACAAGACTTAGAGCACCGAAAAGCCAGAAAGTCCACTCCTCGTCAAAAACGGCAAGTCCCTCTGCCTCACCTCCTTCCTCCAGGAGGCCAAGCAGCAGGGCGGCTATGAATATCACAACCCCAAAGAACATTAATATTCTTGTCCTGCCGAAATGTCTTCCTTCCTTGTGATGATGTCCGTCCTGATGCTCGCATCCGTCTCCGTGAAGTTCAAAGGAATCCTCAAGACGGGTTGGCAACGGCTTGTCACCGGACGAGAATCTGTCGATCAGCAGTCCCGTCACAACGGCCAGCACAAAAAGGATAAGGAACAGCAAAGCGGCCTTGCCTGGGAACAAAGCCAGCATCATAAACGACTCATCCCCGGCCGTGGCGATCATCATAGCGACCAACGCGCCGAAACTCAGCATCCTGTGCGTGTAGAGCGACACTGCTGCGAAACCTCCGACACAACCGGGTACCGAACCGAGCAAAGCGGAGACGAGGACCTGGGCGAAACCTGATTTCTTGAGGGATCTGAATATCCTGCCGTCCGACTCCACATTGAAAGACTCGATGATCATCATCATGACGACCACCAAGCCGGAGATCAGGACAGCGCCACGCAAAGCGTCAAGTAAAACGGAAATGATCATGGTCTGTTACGCTGTCACCCAGCCGGTGAGATAAAGGTTGATGATAGGACGGAGAGGTGAGTTCGTGGTCAAGGTCAAGACTATCAGGCACTCCCCTGCCGGGAATCCCTTCGTGTCGAAAGTCACCTTCAGGTCACCTTTGCCGCCTGCGGGAACATCCGCGAAAGCCTGCGCCTTCACGTGCGAGCTCTCTGAATCCACCTTATATATTCTTAAAGGAGATTTGCCTTTGTTGGTGAAATGGAATGTGCAGTCCACATTCGCCCCGGCCTTGACCTTGCCGAAGGAGAATGTGCTCTCGTCCGCTATCGGATTGGAGCCCTCGTTACGCTCTTTGTCCGTGAGCGATGAGAAATTCTCTTTCGTGTACGTGAATATTCCTATGCGGCTCTTGCCGGCTCCGAGTTCAGGATTAGGGTCAGCCACGATGGCCTCGGCACCGGCCGCCACCGGCTCTTTCTCCGCCGACTTCGAGACAACCGCCTTGTACTGGCGGCCGTCCACCAGCGGAGTCGCATAGTAATAGTTCTTCCCCCAATGGTTTCTGTCTGCTGTGACCGTGTAGTTCAGTTTGGCAGTGGACTGCGCCGGAACGGGGTTCGGCGACACCTTTACCGAGAGTCCCTCACTGACATCGGAGAAACTGACCGACAACGGCTTGTTTCCGAGATTGGCCACCAGAACCGTTCCGCTCTTTTGCTGTCCTTGAGACAGATTTCCACCCTTAATGTCCACTTTCTTGAAGGCCAGATTGCCGAAACGGATCGGATAAAGTTCCCCCAAAGAGAGCTGCTTGTCGTGGGTAACGCCTCTGAGCCTCAGGACGACAGGCTGCTTCAAACCAGAGAAATATGCGGTCAGAGACTTGTCGAACGGATAGCCTCCCTTCTCGTCATTCTTGAAGGTGGCCTTGATGGTTCCGGTCTCCCCCGAAGCGATTGGCTTCCGGGTCCATTCCACATTCGTGCATCCGCAGGAAGATACGACATTATAGATCAGCAATGCTTTCTCCCCCACATTCTTGACCGTGAATGTGGCCGTCACAGGGCCGTCCGACACCAGGATGTCCCCGAAATCGTGCACGGTCTTGTCCAGCTGGACGACTCCGCCGAATGTGTTGTCCTTGCCGGAGCCTTGGGCGGCGATGACACCGCTGGCGGACACAAGCAAAAGCACCGCGACGGCAATATGCTTGAATATATTCATAAATCACGCTGTTTAATTGTTTGACGAGCCCTCGCATCAAGGAGACTTTCAAACAAACGCTTCATAATATTCATAAGGAATGCAAATTCCTTTCCATTGGCAAATTTACCATTTAATAGGTACTTTTTCAAGTCCAAGTAATCCAATCGCAGGAAATAGTTCTGAAATCGCCGTCAACATTCGAGGGCATCTGATGGGACAGAGAGTTCCAAGGGGCAAGAGGGACAAGAAGGACGGAGGAGGAGAATATTTATTTTTTAATGCGTGCCAAATTTTGTAATTTTGTACGATTATGCGATTAAGATAAATGGCGAACATAGAACAAAACTACGACTACACTGACGACAACATACGGACCCTGGAAGGTGTCGAACACATCCGCCGGCGTCCGGGAATGTACATCGGAAGACTTGGCAACGGCTCCAACCCGGGAGACGGCATTTATGTGCTGCTCAAGGAGATCGTGGACAACTGCATCGACGAGTTCTCCGCCGGATTCGGCAAACAGGTCCTCATCAACATCGAGGACAGGCAGGTCTCCATCAGGGACTTCGGACGAGGCATTCCGCTCAACTCCGTCATCAAGGCCACCAGCCAGCTGAACACCGGAGGAAAGTTCGACGACAAGGCTTTCAAGAAGTCCGTCGGACTCAACGGTGTGGGTACCAAGGCGGTGAACGCCCTGTCAGAGAGTTTCTACGTGGAGTCGTTCCGAGGAGGAGAGAGTTCCTGGGCCCGCTACGAGCGTGGACAGCTTGTGGACAGCGGCAGGAAGGAGAAGGTCAGTGAAAAGAACGGTACACTTGTCGTGTTCACCCCGGACAGTGCAATGTTCGGAGGCTTTGAGTTCCATATGGACTATGTGGAGACGATGGTCAAGAACTACTCCTACCTGAAGAAAGGTCTGGCGATAGTCCTGAACGGAGTCACCTACAAGTCCGAGAACGGCCTTCTGGACCTTGTGAACGACAATCTTTCCGAGACCCCGCGCTATGCTCCGATCCATCTTGTGGGCGAGGACATCGAGGTCGTCTTGACCCACGGCAACTCCTACGGCGAGAACATCGCGTCGTTCGTAAACGGCCAGAACACCCGTGACGGAGGAACCCATCTGGCCGCTTTCCGTGAGGCCATCGCCAAGACACTCAAGGATTTCTTCAAGAAGAACTACGCTCCTGAGGACTGCCGTCAAGGCATAATAGGAGCGATCAGCATACAGATTCAGGAGCCGAACTTCGAGGGTCAGACGAAGACCAAGCTCGGTTCCACCTATATGTGGGAAAAGGAGAAGACGGACGGGAACGGCAAGAAGGTGCAGAATCCGGATGGCTCCATAGAGATCGACCGAGGGCCAACCATCCGATCGTACGTCAATGACTTCATCGCCAAAAATCTGGACAACTACCTGAGAATCAACAAGGACATTGTTCCGATCATCGAGAACAAAATCAAGGAGTCCCAGGCGGAGCGCGAGGAAATCGCCGGGATCCAGAAGAAGACCAGGGAAAGAAACAAAAAGGCGAATGTCTACAACCGCAAGCTGCGCGACTGCCGCTTCCACTTCTGTGACAAGCTGCCTAAAGGCAAGCAGGATCTCGCGGAGCAGACGAGCATATTCATCACGGAGGGTGACTCCGCGAGCGGTACCATCACCAAGGTGAGGAAAGCCGAATACCAGGCGGTGTTCAGTCTTCGCGGCAAGCCGATCAACTGCTACAAGGAGAGCCGCAAGAAGGTGGCCGAGAACGAGGAGCTGAACCTGCTGGTCTCAGCCCTGGGAGTCGAGGACGACCTTGACAACCTGCGCTACAACAACATCATCGTGGCGACCGATGCCGATGATGACGGCATGCACATCAGGATGCTCGTGCTGACCTTCTTCATGAAGTATTACCCGGATCTTATCCGCCGCGGACACGTACATATTCTTCAGACTCCGCTTTTCAGGGTGGCCAACAAGAAGGAGAGGCGCTACTGCTACTCTCCGGAGGAGAAGGAGGCGGCCATCAAGGAGTTGAAAACCTCTGTGCAGATCACCCGCTTCAAGGGTCTGGGAGAGATTTCTTCGGACGAGTTCGTGGATTTCATCGGAGAGAACATGAGGCTGGACCTCGTGAAGCTCTCCGACGAGGAGTCCATAGCGGACATCATGGAGTTCTACATGGGCGACAACACGATCGACCGCCAGAACTTCATCAGGGCGAACCTGCGTTCCGAAGAGGAACTTGAAGACGTAAACATCTAATATTCATTGATTATGTCACGTTGGGCTAAATTTTGCGGATGGCTGCTGAAGAAGATGGGCTGGACCACGGTAGGTGGCCCCGCGCCGGAAAGCAAATGCATCATTCTCGGTGTGCCACACACTTCCGTGTGGGACTTTGTGGTCTCCTACCTTTTCTACACGCAGTTCGACCGGACGGCGCACGTTATGATCAAGAAGGAGTTTTTCTTCTGGCCGGTCGGGGTGTTCCTCCGCAAGGTCGGCTGCATTCCTGTGGACAGGGGCAGCGCCGCCGCGATGGTAAAGGGCCTCATCGAGGAGATGGAGAAAGTGGATCAGTTCCACCTCGCCATCGCCCCCGAGGGAACCAGAAAAGCCGTGAAGAAATGGAAGACCGGCTACCACCTCATCGCAAGAGAGGTCGGATGCCCTGTCTATATGGGATTTTTTGACTGGAAGACCAAGCGCGTCGGCATCGGCGAGAAGGTTGAGCTGACGGATGACGCGCGCGCAGACACCGACAGAATCCAGACGATCTACGAAACAATGCACTTCGAGGGCAAACACCCGGAGGGCTATATCACTCATTAAACAATCAATTATGCCATTTTTCAGCCAAAACAGGGAGAATTATGTCACGACCCTGGCCAAGCTATTTGAATATGCGACCGACAACTACGCCAAGCGGCCGCTCTCGCGGTTCGTCGAAGGTGGGCAGGAATATACCTTCGACAGCTTCAAGCACAAGTGTCTGGAGCTTTCACACCGCTTCAACAGATTCGGTATCAGCGCAAGGGACAAGGTAGCCATACTTTCCAACAACATGCCCAACTGGACGGTTGCGATGTTCTCGTGCGTGCCTTTCGGACGTGTGACCGTGCCAATCCTGCCGGATTCGTCGGAAAGCGAGGTCACAAACATCATCAACCACTCGGAATGCAAGGCCATCTTCGTGTCCAAGAGACTCCTTAAGAAACTCAGTCAGGAGGTGATCGACAAACTGACCCTCGTGATCGACATAGAGACGTTCGACTTCATCAAGAAGGACGACAAGGCTTTCACCTGCGAGGGTCACGGTGTTGATCCACAGGCCGATGATCTTGCGTCAATCATCTACACATCAGGCACTTCCGGAAAGGCCAAAGGCGTGATGCTCAGCCACCGCAACTTCTGCCAGAACATCATCGCGGCCTACCACGCCCAGAAGGCCGGGAAGCACGACCGCTGGCTCTCCATCCTGCCGATGTCGCACACCTACGAGATGGCGTTCAGCGTGCTTTACCCGCTGTACGTCGGAGGCTGCGTCTATTATATTCAAAAACCGCCCACACCGAGCATCCTGATGCAGACGATGAAGAAGGTCAAGCCGACCATCATGTGCTCCGTGCCGCTGATCATCGAGAAAGTCTACAAGAACAGTGTGGTTCCGACGGTGGAGAAGAGCCGCGTGCTTTCCTGGATGAAGGGACACACGCCGAGGCTCCTCTACTGGCTCATCGGGAAGAAACTCTACGCATCCTTCGGCGGGAAACTGAAATTCTTCGGTATCGGTGGGTCAAAGCTGGATCCGACCGTCGAGGACTTCCTCAACAAGGCCGGATTCCCCTATGCGATCGGCTACGGCCTGACAGAGACCGCGCCGCTGATCACGAACGCCTGCGTGGGAAAGACGGTGGTGGGGTCGATCGGCGTGCCGGCCTACAACGTGGAGGTCAAGCTCCAGAACGTGAACCCGGAGACCGGCGAGGGCGAGATTGTCGCCAAGGGTGACAACGTGATGCTGGGCTACTACCGCGACCCGGAAAGGACACGCTCCGTGCTGACCGACGACGGCTGGTTCCGCACCAACGACCTTGCGTGCCAGGATTCCAAGGGACGCTACTACATCAAGGGAAGGCTCGGGAATATGATAGTGGGACCTTCGGGCGAGAACATCTACCCGGAGGAGATCGAGCAGGTGATCAACACCATTTCTGGAGTGAACGAATCACTCGTGGTGGAAAGGAACGGCAAGTTGGTGGCCCTCGTGAAGTTCGATGACAATGTGCTGGACTGGAACCAACAGCGCGAGGACAAGTTCTTCGACAACCTCCAGTCGATGAAGCAGGCGGTTCTTGAATATGTCAACAAGCACGTCAGCAAACAGTCCAAGATCGGCGAGGTCGAGGCGATGAAGGAAGACTTCGAGAAGACGGCCACGCACAAGATCCGCCGTTTCAAGTACAAGGAAGGGGAGCGGAAAACCGGCGAAGGCGCTTCACAGGACTCTGAAAACAAACCCGAAGACAAGGCCTCTTCTCAGAAATAGCCTTTGAGAAAGGGCATCACATAGAAACCGGATCCTTACCAATTCCGCTCGCGGTAAGGGTTCGGTTTGTCGATTACAGGGAGTCCGGAGTCATTCTCTACCTTGACGCAGTCGTGGATGCTGATCTCAGCGTCCGGCTTCCACTTTGAGAAATCATTGCCTTTGATGGTCACATCGCCGCAGAGCTGCACGTCGATCACGGGCTGCCCAGGGAACAGCGGCGCATAAGACTTGGAATCAATGAATATGTTGTCAGAGATGTCGAGCGTCCCCACGCTTCTGGCATAGATGATCTGGCTGTCAAAGGTTTCCACGATGTTGCCGGTGAAAGTCACGCTGTTGTGGTAGTGGAAGTCGTTGCCCCTTGTCTTGGTCGGGATCTCGGGATCGATCTGGAGGATGGCCTGCGGGCCGTTCGCCCCGATTGCCAGATCCGTGAACTTGTTGTTTCTAATCACGATGTTCTTTGTCCTTCCGGACTCGTACCAGAAGTTGGCGTCGCCGCTGACACAGATTCCAGCCATCTGGGAAGCGAAGTCGCAATTCTCGACCAGAACATCACCATAGGTTGAAAGCAGCATACTTCTGGCTCTGTTGTAACGTACAGTACAGTTTCTGATGGTCACTTCAGCCCCACGCGAAAGATTCTCAAGGGCGATATTCGTTGGGTTCTCAATTCGTGTCAGATCAAAATCCATCTCGATCAGATAAGCTTTACGATCAGATTTGTCTATCGACTTGATAACGCCTGAACCTATCGGACGAAGATTGGATTTGTCCACGAAACTGATCTTATCTCCAGCGTCAGCGAATTGATTGCCAACCTGTTGGAAATGACCGAAATGCGCTCGTAAAGTATTCACCGACAGCACCGAGTCCACAAGCATATATATTCCGTGAATGTTGGCGGCATCGTCCAGCATACTCTCGAACAGGCTGTCCTCGATGATTATCTTTCCGTTGCAGCTGACAAAGTGGGTTGCGTCAGCGGAAGTGGTCACCATCCTCGGAGAACCTTCGTGAGCCGCAGTAGAGAAACCTTTCACCGAGATATTCTCTGAATATTCAGCTATCAGTCCCATCCCGCCGCTCCGGTAGATGTGGACATCCTCTATGTTTATATTCTTTGATGACAGCACTGCCATCGCCGGGAAACGTCTGTTAAGTCCTGTAGGCCCTTTGTCGTCCCAGACGCTTCCGACCGGTGGCACGTCCCGCGCGCTGAGGCGGGTGAATTCGATGATGCCTTCACCTATCTCCCGGGCTCCCATCTCGCCAGACCAATAGCCGTGGTCGTAAGCGCATGTGTCGAAGAACGGCCTGTGGGTCTTCGGGTCGAAAAGGATGCTCTCCCCCATCGGATACTCCCAGTCATAGCCTCCGAAGAAAAGCCTGTCGCCTTCGATACGGTACTTGGTGTCCGGGAAGACCTTGACAGTGAAGCTTCTGCTGACCGGATCGCTGGAGAGAACCGTCCCTTCGAAAGTCCAAGGATAGTCGTAATCGACCGACACACCCTTGATGGTGACATTGGACGACCCCTTGACGGCGAACGGCACCATGCACCCGTGGAACATGAAGTCGGAGCCGTTGCCTTCGATCGTGACATTCCTCATGTCCTTGATCAGGAAGGCTATGCGCTTGTCACCGCTGTCGTTGTTCGAGAGCGTCAGGAACTCCCGCGCCCCCTGCTCCGGGTAGAACGGATATAGCCCTTTTCCGAAACGGATTTTAAGATTGCCCTCAGGATGTGACTTCAGGATTTCAACAACAATCGGAGTGTAGTCCTCGACATTAGGATCGAAAGGAACCTCAACTGTTTTCACGGAGCACGCCGTGACCGCAATGCAGATAGCGGCAGCCACAATCACGGAAATCTTACGCACGATATTCATTATCTCATACAATTTTCCGTAAACTTACGAAAAACATTCTGAAGTTCCACGTCCGACCAATGCTAAGGCATCATTCCTACAGCAAAAAAAGATGTTACATTCAAAGGAAGGATCCTCGAAATGACTCAATCTGCCATAGCTTATGTAAAGACGCAAATAAAAGAGAGGACTTATCTTGCCTCAAACGCTCTGTTCGTGACAAAACCCGAATATCCGGAATTTTGTTGGACTGAACTAATCGTGAATGCGGTTGCACATAGAGACTATTCCATCCTCGGGACGGACATTCAAGTAAAGTTGTTTGACAATCATTTCACGGTGGAAAGCCCAGGAATCCTTCCCGGAAGAGTTCGGCTGCATAATATGCGGACAACTCATTTCTCACGAAATCCTAAGATTGCCTCATTTATGAAAGAATATGAATTCATTCGTGAGTTTGGGGAGGGTATTGACAGAATGTATAGGGAATTGGAAGAAGGCGGATGGCCAAATCCTATTTTCAAACAGGATGATTTTATGTTCAGGGTCAGCCTCATAGCGAATCCACTTGTGTCAAGTGATCCAAATGATCCAAATGATCCAAATGCGATCCAAATTGATTTGAATAGTCAATTATTATTTCTCATAAAGTCAAATCCATCAATTTCCAGAAAGGAATTATCTGATAGACTAAATATTAGTGACCGTAGAGCCAGAGAGATACTTAAAGATTTGCAGGAATCTGGGGTACTAAAACGCCAAGGGACAACACGAGGTATTTGGATTATATTGAAATAATCAGAAAAGAAGATGAAATTCAACTTCAAGATACAACAGTACCAGACTGACGCTGTCGAGAGCACGGTGGCTGTCTTTGCTGGACAGCCGTGTCAGGAGGGATTCCTGTACCGCAGGGATTTGGGGAATAAGGATGTCGGGGCTATCACTTATGAAGATGACTACGCCGGCTTCAGAAACGCAGACATCGAACTCACTGACCAGGATATATTTGCTGGCATCCGGAATATTCAGGAATCCAATGATATTCCTATGTCAAAGGCTCTTTCGCACAACCTCGGAAGAGTCGGGCTTGACATCGAGATGGAGACCGGGACTGGCAAGACTTACGTTTACATCAAGACGATGTTTGAGCTGAACAAGCGTTACGGCTGGAGCAAGTTCATTGTCGTGGTGCCGAGCATCGCCATCAGAGAGGGCGTGGCCAAAAGTTTCAGGATGCTGGAGGATCACTTCATGGAATATTATGGTAAAAAGGCGAGATACTTCATCTACAACAGCGCAAACCTTCAGCAGCTCGACTCCTTTTCAAGCGATGCCGGCATCAATGTGATGATCATCAACACCCAGGCTTTCGCTTCGTCACTGAAGGAGGGCGCCAAGAACAAGGAAAGCCGCATCATATATTCGGAAAGGGATGATTTCGGCAGCAGGAAGCCGATTGATGTGATAGCGGCGAACAGGCCGATCATCATTATGGACGAGCCTCAGAAAATGGAAGGCACAGCCACACAGGCGGCATTGAGAAGATTCAAGCCGTTGTTTGTCCTGTATTATTCCGCAACCCATAAGACCAGCCATAACTGCATCTACGCCCTTGACGCGCTCGATGCCTTCAAACAGAAACTTGTCAAGAAAATCCAGGTGAAAGGCTTCGAGGTGAAGAATCTGAAAGGGACAAGTTCCTACCTGTACCTTGACAGCATTATCCTGTCGAAGAACAAGCCGCCGGTGGCGAAGATTGAACTGGAGGTCAAAGGAGCGGCCGGAATAAGGAAGGAATCCCGAAAGTTTGATCTCCACGACAGCCTACATGCGGTGTCAGGGCTTCGCGAATACGAAGGGTTCACCATTTCCGATATCAACGCCTACAATGATTCAGTCTCTTTCTCCAATGGTGTCACTCTCCACAAAGGTGAAGTCTATGGTGACAGCAGCCAGGAGACTATGCAAAGAGTACAGATCCGCGAGACTATAGCCTCACACTTTGAGAAGGAAAAGGAACTGTTCAGCAAAGGAATCAAGACTCTGTCACTCTTCTTCCTTGACGAAGTGGCGAATTACAAAAGCTACAATGAGGCCGGTGAGGAAGTCAAAGGGAAATTCTGGAATATCTTTGAGGAGGAATATACTAACTATCTGAATGAGAACATTTCACTCTTCGATGATTCTTATCAACAGTATCTTAGGCGTTTTGATGTCTCACAGGTGCACAGAGGTTATTTTTCCATTGACAAGAAGACCGGGCACAGCATTGACAGTGAGACAAAGAGAGGCAGTGATATGTCCGATGACATCTCAGCATACGATCTGATCCTTAAGAACAAGGAGCGGCTGTTGAGTTTTGAGGAACCTTGCCGGTTCATATTCTCACACTCCGCGCTCCGTGAAGGATGGGACAATCCAAATGTGTTCCAGATCTGCACACTCCGTCACGCGAACTCGGCGGTAGCCAAGAGACAGGAAGTCGGACGTGGCCTGCGTATATGCGTGAATCAGCAGGGTAACAGGATGGACTATCAGGAACTCGGTGAGGATATTCAAGAGGTTAACAAACTGACCGTCATTGCCAACGAAAGTTACACGGATTTCGTGGGCGGACTTCAGAAAGAGACCAAGGAATCGCTTCGTGAAAGGCCGACAAAAGCGGACATCACATTCTTTGAAGGGAAAGTTGTCACCCGTGCTGACGGAGGCAAACAGACTCTTAACGGACAGGATGCGATGATGATTGTCGGATATCTTCTTGGATGCCAGTATATTGATGCGAATAACAACATCACCCGGAAATACAAGGATGATCAGAAAAAAGGAGCCTTTCAACCGATGTTCCCTGCTCTTCTGCCTGTGGAAAAAGAGATACACAAACTGATTCAGTCCATCTACGATGAAAAAGTAGAACTTACGAATATGGTTGAGAACGGTTACGCCACGAAGACTCCGGACAACGCTCTAAATTCCAATTTCGGCAGGAAAGAGTTCCAGAAACTTTGGAAACTGATTAACCATAAGTACGTCTATACCGTTCACTATGACAGTAAGGAACTTATTGATCACGCCATACGCTCAATTGACTCAAATCTGTTCGTCTCGGAGCTAAAGTACGTGATGACCATTGGAAATCAAAAGGACGTGGACAGTTTCGATGGAGAACAGACCACGACAAAAAGCATAACGACCGTCAGCACATCAACCGTTCCATACGATCTTGTCGGTGAAATCGCAAAGAGGAGCACACTGACCAGAAAGACCGCCGCGGCGATTCTCCGTGGTCTCTGTCCAAAGAAACTGTCATTGTTCCGGAACAATCCGGAAGAGTTCATCACCAAGGTCAGCAAGTTGATAAAGGAGGAGAAGGCGACAATCATTGTGGAGCATATCCAGTATGACAAACTTGAGGAGACCTACAACAGCGACATATTCACAAAAGAGAAACGCAGTCAGGACATAGGCAAAGCGTACCGGGCTACAAAGAGCATCCAAGACTATGTATTCACCGACGGCATCGCTGACGACAACAACGAGAAAAAGTTCGCAAGGTCTCTTGACCAGGCCACAGAGGTTTGCGTCTATGCGAAACTGCCACGTGGCTTCCAGATTCCGACTCCGGTAGGAAATTACTCACCCGATTGGGCGATAGCGTTCAACGAGGGAACAGTGAAGCACGTTTTCTTCATCGCAGAGACCAAAGGGGATATGAGCACTATGGAACTCAGGCCGATTGAGACGGCAAAGATAAACTGCGCCAGAGCTCTTTTCAATAACTTGAGTGGTGCCGATGTCCGTTACGACTGTGTTAAGAGCTACGATGACCTTCTCACAGTTATGCAGAAATAGTGGTTGAATACCGCCCTATACGCTGAGCGATGAAATGACCAGCTACAGCGAGGACAAGGCCGAGAATGGCGAAGAGCATCATTTCCCACCAGGGCCAGACGAGGGATAAGGAATATGCCGCGTACGCGATGAGAGGGACGGAGATAATGCTGGTCACAAGTCCGGGAACATAGCCTTTGAGGGTTACAGCACGCACGAGGTTTATCAGGGCGCACACTGAATATGCCATAAAGATTGTCGCCCAGATGCGTTCGGTCCATAAGCCGCCTACGAACAATGCGGTGGTCGAAAGGAGAACCGCAAGGAAACCAACAACAGCGGCAATGACTAACGCTGACATATTCATTCCGGAAAGGCGGAAGAGGATATTCACTAAACTTTGGTGCGCCTCATCCGAGGAAGCGCTATGATGTGATGCCCACCGTCTGGCGGTAAACACCACCTCTAACGCATGGCAAAGGGAAACAGCAAGGATCGGGAGAACTATATACAGTATCGAAAGTGCGCTCATATTCGTTGTTTGTTACATTTCAGCAATATAGAGGCTCAGCCTGATTTCTATGGCTGAGTCCATAGGCATGATTCACTTCAAGATGGTTTGTCATTTGAACAGCAGCGGGACGAACCGGCTGAGGTAGATGCGCCAGTTGCGCCAGATGTGGCCACCGGAGGATTCCACGTAGGTATATTCATAACCGGCGTCATCGAGTTTCTTGCGGAAGTCGGAGTTGGCCTGGTAGAGAAAGTCATCCTTCCCGATGCCGATCCAGAAAAGTGATGGTTTGGTGGCGAAAAGCCTCGCCAGCTTGCCGTCAAAGTCCTCATAGACAGGAGAGTCCTTTTCCGGGAATATGGCGGCGGAGAACAGGCCTATGTACGAGAATGTGCCGGGATATTCCTTTGAGATGTGGAGGGAATGGAACCCGCCCATCGACAGTCCGGCTATCGCGCGTCCCTCCTTTTTGCGGATTGTACGATAGTGGGAGTCAACATATTCAATGATTTCAGGGAAGGAGGTTTCGTAGGTGCCGTCCATTGTCTTCGGAAGGTTGAACTGTGGCTGGACGAGGCCGTTGGAAGTCTCGCCCGGGGCGGCCTCCTGCGAGGCGTTGCCGTTCGGCATCACCACGATCATCGGCTTCGCCTTGCCTTGCGCGATGAGGTTGTCAAGGATTTGGGAGGCGCGGCCGAGCTCCATCCACGCCTGCTCGTCTCCGCCCATTCCGTGCAAAAGGTAAAGCACAGGGTATCTGATCCTGCCGCTTTCCTCATAGCCGGCCGGAGTATAGACCGTCATCCTGCGCCTCATTCCAAGCGAAGGGCTGTCATACCAAACCTTTGACACCGTCCCGTGCGGCACGTCACTGACTTTGTAAAGGTCAGCCTGTCCGCCGCCGACAATGGATATGCTCGTGACCGTGGCCACGTCCCTTATCTGATAGACATTCGACGGGTCGTTCATACGCTGGCCGTTCACTATGAAAGAGTAGCTGTAAAGCTCCGGCTCAAGAGGGGCGCTGGTATATTCCCAGACACCGTTCTGATTCTGTGTCAGTTCAGCGATGCCAGGAACCTCGAACTCGCCGTTCGGAGTGCTGATTTTCTGTGGCGGCAGAAAGTCGCCGGTCACCTGGACCCTTATGACATTAGAGCCGGAGTACCTGAAAGTCACCGTGTTGTCTTCATTGATTTGAGGGGACACCACCTGCGCCCCGCTCCAAAGCGCCTGCTGCGCGGAAGCGTCCGGAGCCATGGCGGACGCGAGCATAACCATTGCCGCCAGACAAAACAATTTATGAATATGTTGTCTCATAATATGACATAATGTTTAGAAGCTGTTTATACGGTAGGTTCGACACTTCGGCAGCTCAGTGCACCACAGGCTCACCAACCATATAACGTCAGAATATCAAGATAAAACACAGAGCGGCGAACGCGGCTCCGGCGATCGGGCCGAGGACAGGAACCCAGCTGTAGTTCCAGCCGCTGTCACGCTTAGGGCTCTTGAAAGGAAGAACGGCATGGGCGATACGCGGGGCAAGATCCCTTGCCGGATTGATCGCGTAGCCTGTCGCACCTCCAAGGGACATACCGATCGCCATAATGAGCATTGTGACAGGGAACGAGCCGCTCGCGCCAAGGCCGACTTCCGAGGTGTTGCCACTAACGGAGAACATCAGGATGCAGAACACCAGCAGCCAGGTTCCGACGAACTCGCAGAAGAAGTTCCTCGCCGGATTGTAGATGGCCGGCATCGTGCAGAATGTACCGAGTTTCGTGTCCGGATCGTCCGTAGCATCAAAATGGTCTTTATAGAAAGCCCAAACAAGGGCGGCGCCGCAGAAGCCACCGAGCATCTGGGCGATGATGTAGCCAAGAGCCGAAGCCCAAGGGAACGAGCCCGCCACCGCCAGACCGATTGCCACGGCAGGATTGAGATGCGCACCTGAATATGGTCCCGCAATGAAAACTCCGCACATCACGGCAAAGCCCCACGCCAAGGTTATCACTACCCAACCGGCGCCCTTGCCTTTGGATTTCTCAAGACTGGAGCAGGCGCAGACTCCGTCACCCATAAGGATTAGTACAAGTGTGCCGAGAAACTCGGCGAAATATGGATTCATAATATTCACTACTTCTTGGTTAATGTTCGTCCGATAGCGTCGGCCCATCCGGCTTTGGCCGCCTTGACGGCATCCTCATCCATCGAAGGAGTGAAGACGCTGTCTGCCTCCCATTGCTTCTTCACATCATCAAGGCTCTCCCAGAAGCCGACAGCCAGCCCGGCAAGGTAAGCCGCACCGAGAGCCGTCGTCTCGGTCACTTTAGGCCTTATGACTTTGGCGCCAAGGATGTCGGACTGGAACTGCATCATAAGGTTGTTGCGGGACGCGCCGCCATCCACTTTTAATTCCCCGAGATGGATTCCGGAATCCTTCTCCATAGCCGAGACAATGTCCATTGTCTGGAATGCGATGCCTTCAAGAGCCGCTCTGGCGATGTGAGCCGCCGTGGTTCCACGGGTTATTCCGAATATCCCGCCTTTAGCATACTGATCCCAGTACGGAGCACCAAGTCCCGTCAACGCAGGCACCATATAGACTCCACCATTGTCCGGTACAGAGGCCGCAAGAGTCTCAACCTCAGATGAACCCTTGATGATTCCAAGGCCGTCACGAAGCCATTGAACGACAGAGCCGGCAACGAATATAGACCCTTCAAGGGCATAGTCCACCTTGTCGCCGATCTTCCACGCGATGGTGGCGAGAAGGTTGTTCTTAGACATTATCGGCTTCTCACCTGTGTTCATCAGCAAGAAACAACCTGTGCCGTAAGTGTTCTTGACGGATCCCGGCTCGGTGCACATCTGACCGAACAGAGCGGCCTGCTGGTCACCGGCTATTCCCGCGACAGGAACGTTTCCGCCTAAAAGATCAGTCTCTCCATAAACTTCCGATGAGGATTTGACCTGCGGCATCATCGATGCGGGAATATTCAGAAGATCAAGAAGTTCTTCATCCCATTCCAGTGTGTTGATGTTGAACAGCATCGTACGGGAGGCGTTGCTCACGTCCGTGATGTGTTCGTGTCCGCCGGTCAGGTTCCACACCAGCCAACTGTCCACTGTACCGAAGCGAAGCTTTCCCTGCTCGGCACGCTCACGGGCTCCCGGTACATTCTCAAGGATCCAGCGTATCTTCGTTCCGGAGAAATAAGCGTCGATGATGAGGCCGGTCTTGCGGCGGATCATATCCGTCACTCCCGCGGCCTTGAGCGAGTCGCAATATTCAGAAGTCCTTCTATCCTGCCACACGATGGCATTATAAACAGGTTTTCCTGTCTCGGCGTCCCACACGATAGTGGTCTCGCGCTGGTTGGTGATTCCGATGGCGGCGATGTCCGCTCCCCCAAGTCCAAGCGATGTGACCGCCTCAGTCATCATCGCATATTCGGTGGCCCAGATCTCCATCGGATCGTGCTCCACCATCCCCGGCTTCGGGAAATGCTGTGTGAATTCCTTCTGGCGAACAGCCATAGCCTCGCCCCTCTTATTGAAAACAATGGCTCTTGACGAGCTCGTGCCCTGATCCAGGGCGATGATGTATTCTTTCATATTCAAGAACTAATCTTCATTAACGTGTTAATAATCCTGGTCACGCCTGCCTGGAAAGCAAGCAGACAAACGATTCCATCATGGCAGTTTGTCCAAACAAAAGTAAAAAAAATTTCCTTTCAACTCCAACCTTTCCTCTAAAGGTTAATGAATATGCTAATGAATATTCAAGTGCCGGAATATTCCGCCTCCATTGCCCTTCGCATCTATGAATATGCCATCATTCTTTGAACTCGCACTCCTGGGTAACACTTCACCCACAAAACGTTGCCGAAAAGAGCATGAAATACCTCTTAAGCAACAAAAACGCCATAAATCGTTACCGTTCAGAGACGTCTCTCACACGGCTATAATTGATAAAATCCTATTAATAAATAAGTTACAAAACGTTGCTCTCCTGCCATGACTAGCAATAATTTGTAACACATTGTTAGTCAATCGAGACTGTTTCTCAAAGATAAGGACCACCTCGTCGAGAACATTTTGCGACATATATGCCCCCGTCAGAGATAAAAAGCAATGCGACGGAAGCAATTTTGTGCAACTCTGCGCTTTCTGGGCCCCGAGCGTTGCCCGAGAAGGTTAAGAAGAGATCCGTGGCAACATTTTAACGTGATTTCGTTGCTAAAGAGAGACGAAAAAAGACCGCAGGAAATCTGCGGTCTAAAATATTGTCAGCCAAAATTGGCTTCACATAAACTTGGGATTAGGCCTCGGCCTCAACGGTTACCTTTACGGTGGCCTTGACAGCCTTGTAGCACTTGACAGTGCCTTCGTACTCGCCTACGGTCTTGATCTCACCGAGGGTGATGTTCTTCTTGTCAACCTCTACACCAGCGGCCTTGAGAGCCTCTTCGATCTGAGCTGTAGTGACAGAACCGTAGATCTTGCCGGACTCGCTGACCTTTACGGCCACCTTGACAGGTGTGGCCTCGATCTTGGCTGCGAGAGCCTCGGCGTCAGCGATAAGCTTGGCCTCTTTGTGAGCCCTCTGGCGCTTTGTCTCCTCAAGCTGCTTAAGAGCGGACTGAGTGGCGGCGCAAGCGAATCCCTGAGGGATAAGGTAGTTGCGGCCGTAACCTGACTTTACCTCTACCACATCTCCGGCCTCGCCGAGATTGGCAACTTCTTTCTTCAAAATGATCTTCATAATCTCGCTCTCCTATTATTTAAGAAGGTCAGTTACATAAGGAAGCAGAGCAAGGGAACGAGCCCTCTTCACTGCCTGAGCGACTTTCCTCTGGAACTTCAGAGAAGTACCGGTGATACGGCGAGGGAGAATCTTACCCTGCTCGTTGAGGAACTTCTTAAGGAACTCAGCGTCCTTGTAATCAACATACTTGATGCCTGCCTTCTTGAAACGGCAGTACTTCTTCTTCCTAACCTCTACTGTAGGAGGATTGAGATAGCGGATTCCTGCGTTCTGTGCGTCATTCTGTGCCATAATTCATTCCTCCTTGATTATGCGTTTTCCTCTGTTTTCTCTTCAGCGGCTACCGGAGCCTCAGCCGGAGCCTCCTCTGCCTTAGGAGCGGCAGGCTTGTTCCTGTTCTCCCTTCTCTTCGCGGCGTAAGCCTCGGCGTGCTTGTCAAGAGCCACGGTAAGGAACCTGATGATCCTCTCATCACGGAAATACTGGGTCTCAAGGGTGGCGATGAAGCTTGGCTCAGCCTTGAACTGGATAAGATAATAGAATCCTGAGGTCTTGTGCTGGATTGGATATGCCAGCTGACGAAGTCCCCAGTCCTCCTCGTACACTACCTCGCCACCATTGTCGGCGATCAGTTTTGTGTACTTGGCAACCGCTTCCTTCATCTGTTGTTCAGACAAAACGGGAGTTGCGATGAAAACGGTCTCGTACTGTTTTAACATTTGACTTAATTGTTTAATAATAAATAAATTGCAGTCCTTTCGGGGACGTATGCCAACCCAAAAGGACTGCAAATATAGTCAATTATCTCAACTTTCGCAAATTAGAGGTCAAGACAAATTACTTTTCAGGAATATTCTCAAGCACGGCGACGAGGAACTTCCAGGTCTCGGCGACGGAAGCGATGTTCACGCGCTCGTCCGGAGAGTGAGGATAGAGGATGGTAGGTCCTATGGAAACCATCTCCCAGTTCGGATACTTGGCTCCCATAATGGCGCACTCAAGTCCTCCGTGGGTGGCCGTGATCTTGAGTTCCTTTCCGAAGAGGCTCTTGAAGGTGTCCTCCAGAACCTTGATCATCGGAGTGCCGAGTTTCGGAGCCCAACCGCTGTAAGCGCCTGATGTCGAATATTTCGCGCCGGCAAGCTCAAATACGTAACGGATCGAGTCGGCGAGATACATCTTGGCCGCGTCGATCGAGCTGCGGGTCAAGGAGTGAACCGTGAGATGTCCCTTCTGGGTGCGGACGATAGCCATATTGGTAGAGGTCTCGGTCAGGCCAGGAAGAGTGTCGCTCATCCTCTGGACTCCGTGAGGGCAGGCAAGGATGGCCTTGACAGCCTTGCCGATCACCTTAGGGCTGATGTAACGGGCAGCCGGAGCGCTCTGCTTCTCATAGATGAGAATCATCTCCGGGTCTGAGTACTGGTACTCGAACTTGGACTCCTCGAACTTCTTCTCAACGAGAGCCTTGACCTTACGGGAGTCCGCTGACGGGACGAGAATCTCGGCCTCGGCCTCGAACGGGATGGCGTTGCGGAGGGATCCACCGGTGATGGACGCGACCTTCACGTCATATTCAGAGATTACGGCTTCGAGAAGACGGCAGATGATCTTGTTGGCGTTGCCCCTGAAGAGGGAAATGTCCATTCCGGAGTGTCCGCCCTTGAGTCCCTTGACGGTGATCTTGTAGCCGACGAATCCTTCAGGAGTCTTATATGTTCTGTAAGCGAAGTCAGCCGCGCCGTCAACTCCACCGGCGCAACCGGTGCAAAGCTCGCCTTCCTCCTCAGAGTCAAGGTTCAGAAGAATGTCTCCCTTTAATATTCCGGCCTTGAGCGAGTTGGCTCCGGTCATGCCGGTCTCCTCATCGTAGGTGATGAGAGCCTCAAGCGGGCCGTGCCTCAAAGTCTTGTCCTGAAGAACGGAAAGAGCGAGAGCGACTCCGATTCCGTTGTCGGCTCCGAGGGTAGTTCCCTTCGCGGTCACCCACTCCCCGTCTATCTCGGTCTCGATAGGATCAGTGAGGAAGTCGTGCTTCGTGTCAGCGGTCTTCTGCGGAACCATGTCCATGTGGGCCTGCATTATCACTCCCTTGCGGTTCTCGTAGCCTGGAGTGGCCGGAACTGTGAATATGATGTTGCCGGTGTCGTCCTTCTTCACGTCAACACCGTGTTCTTTTCCCCAGCCCAGGAGATAGTCCTGAACCTTGTCTTCGTGCTTTGAAGGACGAGGAACCCTTGTCAGGCCGTAGAAGTTCTCCCAAACGGCCTTTGGCTGCAAATCTTTAATTGTCATAGCGTTATTCTATTAATATGTGAATATGTATTCTTTAATGTTTGCTGAATATTTTTTCCGGATTACTTTGAAAGCGGGAAATAGCCCTCGGTCCCGAGCTGGTAGATGGCCATCCTGTCCTGAAGGAACGAGGTCACTCCATCGGAAAGACGGACTGTGCAGATGGCCGGAATCCTGTAGATGGCCACATTCGACTTTGCTTGGGCACCCTTGCCGGAAGCCTCTCCGATCGGCTGAGGGACAATCTCCAAAAGGTAAGGTTTTCCGGACATATTGTCTGCCGAGACGATTCCGTCTGTATCTGAGATTCTGAACGCCACGTAGGTCTGAGACTTTCTGTTCTTTACAGGAACGACATCGCATTTGAGTTTCTGGGTCTGGAAATCGCTGTAGCCGATGAACATGGACATATATTCCTTCTCCAGAGCGGAGATTTCCTTGAGGGCCGCCCCCATAGCCTCACCACTGTAAGTGGCGTCGGTGTCGCCTGTGACGATCTGAACCCTTTTCTGACGAAGATTGAATATCATGTCGGCTGCCTCCTTGGCCCTCTGCTCAAGGGACTTCTGGACAACCATATTCTGCTGCACGGCGATGCGGTTGTAGGAAGCGTCCTCCTTGACTCCACGGTAAAGCGTGGCGGCCTCGGATGTAAGGTTGGAGCTTACACCCTTTCCGTTGAAATCAGCCCCGGCCTGCGTGGTGAACCTCCACTCGGCGCTCTCGCCGAAACTTCCGTCATTGACCGCGATAAGTCCCTGGGAGGTAAGCGAAAGGAAAGACTGCGTGGCCTTGTCCGGATTGACATAGTAGCGGAAATTCTGGTCGGCCTCGATGTACGGGGTCATACGGACCGTGCTGAGCGTGCAGGTGGTCTGGTCTGCCTGACGGGCGTCAACGCCAAGATATTTCTGGGCGTACTTGGCGTAAGGGCCTGCATAGAAATATTCACGGACGGCCTCCACCTCGATCGTGATGGTGGTCTGAGGAAGGGCGTAGGAAACGGTTCCTACGGGATCCTGGGCCGAGATTCTTCCCTCTGGCAGCAAAGCGGCGGCCAGACAGAGAAGCGATACTGTGCGGTAATTCTTCATATTCATAATATTTTTGTCATTTCCATCTTTTGTGCGTCCAGAGGTAGTTCTCCGGGTGTTTTTCCAGATCGGCCTGAAGCAGGCTGTAATATTCCTGCATTATCGAGTGAGGGGTCATCGTCGAGGCGTCGCGGCATATTTCCTTGAAGGTCCATTCGTAGTGGCCTCGGGAGACCGGAATCAGGCTCATATAGAAGACGCTGTAGTGCAGTTTGTGGGCGATCGACGCGCCGCCGAGCATCGTCCGGGTCGGCTGGTGCATAAAGTCCACAACGTCATTCACCGTAGAGTTCCGGTAAGGGCACTGGTCGGTCGGGATTATGTAGATTTTCTTGTCCTCCTTGTGAGACAAGGCGAAACGCAGGAGGTTCACGGAACTGACGTAACCGGTGTAGCCGTAACGCAGAACCGGAGCGCAGCGGTTGACCCGCATTATCTCGTCCCACATCTTGCTGCTCAAAGGCTTATAAACGGCGATGATGTCATTTGCCTCCATCTTTGACCGCTCAGAGTCCGGCCTGTAGTCGTAAGTCAGGCAGCCACCGGTTAGTTCCCAGTTGCCGAAATGGCTGTTCAAGACGACAACCCCGGGGCTCTCGGCAAGCGCGGCCTCCACGGTGTCCAGGTTGGTATATTCAACCAGACGTTTCCTGTGCAGCCTTTCAGGATTGCGGCATCCGCCGAACCAGATGGTCTCGGCTATCACCTCGCCGAAATGCTTGTAGAAGGCATTGGAGATTTGCTTCAGTTCCTTGTATTTCTTGTCAGGGAAAGCGCGGGAGAGGTTGATCATCACGACATCACGCCGATAGTGCATCACATCACGCAGCAGCCAGGCAAAGAAGCCCGCCCACGCGTAATGGAATCCCAGCGGAAGCGCCGAGATCACCCTCAGAAGTCCTTGCATCAGTTTCGTCAAAATCTTCATCTTTCTACAATCTGTCGCACATCAGGCAAATATAATGAAAGAGGAGGTCAATATGAAATTTAATTGAGGTCAGGACCCCATCATATTTCCAGCCATTCCACCTCGCCGCCCCAGATTGACAGGAAACGCAAGAAGTCCGCGCCTGAGATCACGACGCTGGCCGTGTTCTCGCAAGGGTGGAAACTTATCTTGTCGGCGGTACGCAACGTGCTGTCAATGTAATATTTGACACGGTGACCGTTCGGGAAGAGTTCCTTGGGATCCGCATCCTTCGGATCGATGTCATTGATAAGTCCGAAGGCCGACACCGACCCAGGATGCAGATCAAGGCATCGAACCATCCTTTCCTCCGACGCGAAAGACAGTTTTCCCTGCTTCAACGTATGCTCCAGGCTATGGATGTCGAGCGTCTTATGGCATTCCATACTCACAAGGTAGTGCCTGTTCCCCTTATGGTTCCGCAGAAAAAGGTTCTTGCAATGCGTCGCGTCAGGAATGTTCCCCCAATACGCCAGACACTCCTCCACCGAGCACAATGCCGGATGCTCGTACAACTTATATTCAATATAATTGGCCTTAAGGAAGTTCAGCACTTTGCTCCTCAGCCGGCCACGTTCCAATTCATCGATTTCCATCTGCGTTTCTGTTTTGGGTGTAAATTTAGGCAATTTTTCGGTTATGGGAACGAGAACTCAGAAACGGCGTACCTGGATTCCTCGTATTTCCGAATCTTTCGCCTGACTATTTCATTATCAAATATTGAAGCTGATTTTATGAATATTCTGCATAAAGCTCCTAAAAAATCACTATTTTTGTTATTTCGGAAACCTCGGAAAAATAATGTAATTACACAAAAATTAATATGAGACATCTTTGGGTGCCGAACATAACAGTAAACTAATGAATACAGCGCAATACAACCATCTGTTCTCTTTCATCTGGAACATCGCGAATGATGTTCTGGTACACGCGTTCGAGAAAGGAGATTACAAGAAAATCATAATGCCGATGACGGTTCTCCGCCGTCTTGATATTCTGCTGGAGCCGACAAAAGACGCGGTTCTGGAACGCAAAAAGGCCTTGGATGCTGCCGGCATTTCCAATCAGGAACCAGTTCTATTTCAGACCACTGGCTACCCTTTCTGCAACACATCACATTTTACGATGAAGAAACTGAAGGCCGAAGTTGATCCTAAGCGCCTGAAGATGAACTTTATCGAATACCTTAACGGCTACAGTAAAGACGTTCAGGACATCATAGACAAATTCCGTCTTCGTCAGCAAGTGGATAACCTTACTGATGCAGAGCGTCTTGGTTCGATTATAGACAAGTTCACCGACAGCACCATCAACCTCAGCATCAAGCCAGTCTTGGACGAAAAAGGAAATGAAATTCTTCCAGCCCTCGACAATCATATGATGGGAACCCTCTTTGAGGAACTTCTTCGTAAGTTCAACGAGGAAAACAACGTCACCGAAGCCGGAGAGCACTTCACACCAAGAGACTACGTGAAGCTGTTGGCTGACCTCGCCATACTCCCTGTGGCAGACCAGATTGAAGATAGCACCTACAGCATCTACGATGGAGCCTGCGGTACCGGCGGCATCCTGACCATCAGCGAAGAGGAAATGAAGCGGATGGCAAAAGAACGGGGTCGAAAAATCAACATCAACATTTTCGGGCAGGAACTTCAGCCGGAAACATTCGCCACTTGCAAAGCAGACCTTATGATTTCCGGTGAGTGCCGTTCTTTCAACTACATTCTCAACGGTTCATCACGCCAGTACATAGCATTCGGTTCCACAATTTCGGAAGACGGTCACAAAGGTGAGACATATGACTTCTGCATTTCGAATCCCCCGTTCGGCACTCCTTGGAAAGAGGACCTGAAGAAATGGGGACTTGCCGATAGTGAGAAAAAGAAAATATCCGACCCTCGTTTTAAGTTCGTCTATGATGATAATCCGGATTTCAATGTGATTCCAGGCATCGGTGACCCGCAGATGCTCTTCCTTGCGAACAATGTAAGCCGTATGAAGCACGGTACAAAACTGGGTACACGCATTGTCGAGGTTCATAACGGATCGTCGCTCTTCACCGGCGATGCCGGTGGCGGAGAAAGCAATCTGCGCAGATTCATCATTGAGAATGATATGCTGGAAGCCATCATCGCGATGCCGGAGAAAGACTTCTACAATACAGGCATCGGCACTTACATCTGGATTGTCACCAACCGTAAAGAGGCTCGCAGGAAAGGCAAAGTCCAACTCATCGATGCCACAGCCATCAAAACGCCTTTGCGCAAGAATCTCGGAGAGAAGAACTGCGAGACCAACGATGATGACCGCAAGAAGATCCTCGATCTGCTTATGGCGTTCGAAGAGAATGAATATAGCAAAATCTTCCCCAACGAAGAATTCGGTTACTGGGAAGTCGAGCTCTTCAAGCCGGCAAAAGACGAAAGCGGCAATGTCATCAAGGACAAGAAGGGCAAAGCAAAGATGGCTAAAGTCAAAGGCGAGGTGGAGCAGATTCCATTTACCTATCCCGGTGGCATTGAAGCATTTCACAAGAACGAAGTTCTCCCCTACGAGCCGGAAGAAGTCTTCGGAGAACCGACGATCGGATATGAACTGAGTTTTACGAAATACTTCTATAAACCCGTGCAGCTCCGTTCCATTGCGGAAATAACTGCCGACATACGGGACATCGAAAAGAGCACAGAAGGACTTCTTAATGAAATATTGGAAAGATAATGCAGACATATCTTGACTTCAACCAGTACATCCGGCAAGGAGAACCCGCCCAAAAAGACAGGGCGGAGGCTTGGCGCGTCGCAATAGGACTGCAGGCTGTGGATGGGCTGAAGACATCCGAATACCTTCAGCAGACAGCACGCAGGAACATCGAAGGCGACATAACCATAGATGAAGCCCGTGAACTCCTGAAGCAATACTATATCTCCAAGACCACGCATAATTCAGGAGATGCGGACAATGAAGAAGCGGACAAAGTCTCGGTAAACATCACTAAAATCCTGTCCTCCGGGACATTCGATTTCAGCGCGAACGGTATCATATCTCTGCACCGAAGAATTTTTGACGGAGTATTCAAACACGCCGGGCGGATTCGCGACTATGACATCTCGAAGAAAGAATGGGTGCTGGAAGGCGCGTCCGTCAGCTACCTGAACTGGGAGGATCTGCACCAGGCCTTGGAATATGACATCGAACAGGAACGCTCATTCTCCTACAAAGGAATCTCCAGAGATGAAATGATCGCCCACCTGACGGGGTTTGTCTCAGGGATTTGGCAAATCCACGCATTCTGCGAAGGAAACACGCGCACCACCGCCGTCTTTACCATTCAATACCTCCGCTCCGTAGGCTTCGACATCAACAATGACCTTTTCGCAGACCATTCCTGGTATTTCCGAAATGCTCTGGTGCGGGCAAACTATAAGAATCTTGTGAAAGGCATCGACTATTCCCCGGTCTATCTTGAGCGCTTCTTCCGCAACCTGCTCCTCGGCGAACATTGGGACCTGAGGAACCGCTACCTCCACATCAATCCCTCTCCAGAGTGGAGCGTACAGCCGAACTTGGATTTCGGGGCAGGACAAGTTCAGGACAAGCTCGGGACAAGTTCAGGACAAGTACGGGACAAGTTCCACACGGATAATCCGAACATCGAGGTCCTGATCCGCACTATAGGGGACAAGGAGTTGTCCGTGAAAGAGATGATGGAGAGCATCGGGCTGAAAGGACGGGACAATTTCCTGAAAGTCTATCTTTCTCCGTCAATAGGCGACGGTTTCATACGAGCGCTGTATCCTGATTCGCCGAGGCATCCCCGCCAGAAATACCTTCTGACAACCAAAGGAATGATGCTTTTACGAGCTCTTGCTGAAAAGGAGGACAAAGTATGAAGAGGTACGAGAAGTATAAGCCCACTGGCATCCAATGGTTGCCGGAAATTCCAGAATATTGGGAAGCAGTAAAAATAAAATACTGCTTCAATCAAAGATCTGAAAAAGGGTTTCCTAATGAACCAATTCTTTGTGCGACCCAATCTAGAGGTGTCATTCCTCAAACCCTATATGAGAATAGGGTAGTTGTCGTAAACAAGGGATTTGAAGGTTTGAAACTAGTAAAAGTCGGAGATTTCGTTATTAGTCTCCGTTCTTTTCAAGGAGGAATAGAATATGCATATTACCAAGGTATTATCAGTTCAGCATATACAATCCTTTCACCTCAAAAGGAAAGCAGCTCGCCTTATTTCAAGTATCTATTTAAGTCTCATCCATTTATACAACTGCTTCAAACTTGCGTGACGGGGATCAGAGAAGGACAGAACATCAATTACTCTGTCTTGGGCAATAGTTTTATTCCGATACCGCCAATTCCAGAACAGAACAAGATAGTTGCTTACCTTGATAAAAGAATAACTTTAATTGATAATTGTAAATGCCAGAGAGAGAGAGAGTTACAAACTCTTAACGAATTAAAGCAAGCAGAAATAGCCTCCGTAGTCACGCGAGGTCTCAACCCCGATGTCCCTATGAAGGACAGCGGTATTCCGTGGATAGGGCAAATACCTGCTCATTGGAATATGATAAGGATCAAGAATCTTTTGGTGGAATCAAAAGTAAAATCTACTGATGGACATGAACAATCCTTATCTTTAAGCAAAGCATCGGGGATTATCCCATACGAGGAGAAGGAAAATCGAACAATGCAGAGTGAATCGCTCATTGGCGCTAAGGTGGTTCATCCGGGGGATGTCGTCTTCAATCGTTTCAAAGCGCGTTTGTTTGCTATTTCCACACATAATGGCGTTGTAAGTTCTGATTATGCAGTTTATAAAGGAAAAGGACGTGCGAACTTGAATTATCTCGTTTCTTTATTCAGCACAGAAATGTACAGAGCTGCTTTTGACAGAAAGGCATCTGGCATTGGCGATGGCTTTAGTCGGCTTTATACAGCGGATCTATTCGCCATGTATGCAATATTCCCTCCTATCGAAGAACAAAATGCCATAGTGGAATACATCGAATCAAAGACAAACAAGATAGACACGATGATTGAAGCCCTAAAGGCAGAAATCGATCGTCTTACTGAATATAAACAGCGTCTGATATCCGATGTTGTAACCGGACAGATAGATGTCAGAGGCGAGCAAATCCAATAGCCTATGCCGCACACGGATATGACAGAAAAAGGTCTTGAGACCATAATGGTGGAATACCTCCGTAACCATAACGGTTACGAACAGGGGCAGTCCGCGGACTTTGACCGGGAATACACTCTCGATCCGGGTCGTGTCGAACGTTTCATCCGTTCCACGCAGCCAGATAAAGTGGAGCAGACTATGTGCTTTGGCCCAGAAAGCCAAAGACGCAATTTCTTTCGCCGTCTGTCCGACAAAATCGCAGCTGACGGAATCACGAATGTGCTACGCAAAGGATTCCGTTTCAACGGACTTCTGTTCGACTTATACTACCCTATTCCATCAGAACTGAATCCGTCAGCAATAGACTTTTACCAGAGGAACATCTTCAGTGTCACACGTCAGCTTCACCATTCCGCAGAAAACACCCTTGACGCTCTCGATGTCTGCATATTCATCAACGGTTTCCCTATAATCACAGCTGAACTTAAGAATCATTACACAGGGCAGACTGTTAAAAATGCCATAAAACAATATCAAGATGACCGTCCGGCCACAGACCCTCTCTTTGCACCTCGTCGCTGTGCGGTCCATTTTGCAGTTGATGACGAACAGATAATGATGTGCTCCGAACTGAAAGGCAAGGACAGCTGGTTCTTACCGTTCAACAAAGGGGTAAACGGAGGTGCGGGAAATCCGTGGAGAGAATCCAAGATTCTCACGGAATACCTTTGGCAGGAAGTTCTGACAAAAGACTCTCTCGCTGACATTCTGGAAAATTATGCACAAGTAATAGAAAAAGAAGAAGAGGGCAAGCCGAAACCGGTAAAGCGAGTTATATGGCCACGCTATCACCAGCTTGATTGTGTCCGCAAGCTCCTTTTCGAGACTCGCTCCAATCCAATCGGTCAGCGCTTTCTGATTCAGCATAGTGCCGGTTCCGGCAAGAGCAACACCATCACGTGGCTTGCATATCAGCTCGTGACACTTGTCGAGGATGACGAGAATATCGTGGATTCTGTCATAGTGGTTACGGACCGCATCAATCTTGACAAACAGATACGTGGCAACATCACCGCTTTCAAACGTCTCTCCAACATAGTCGCCTGGGCAGAGGACTCGGCATCATTAAAAGAAGCCTTGCAAGGTGGCAAGAAAATAATAATCACCACCATCCACAAGTTTCAGTTCATTCTGGACACCATCGGCGGTTCATTGGGAAACATGAATTTCGCCATCATCATTGATGAAGCACACAGTTCCCAGAATGGAGCGATGTCCGCCGATATGAACATCGTGGTTTCCGGCAACTCTGAGAACGAGGAAGAAGACATAGAAGACCGCATCCTGAAAATCATCAAAGGGCGCAAGATGGCTCCGAATGTCAATTATTACGCCTTCACCGCCACACCGAAGAACAAAACCCTGGAGATGTTCGGGACTCCTGTCCAGCATCCGGATGGTCAAACAGGACACATCCCGTTCCACGAGTACACAATGAAGCAGGCCATAGAGGAAGGCTTCATTATGGATGTACTGCGTAACTATACTCCATATAAGAGCTATTATAAGATTATTAAATCAATAGAGGCCGATCCCGAATTTGACAAGAATCAGGCATCTAAGAAAATGCGAGGATTCGTGGAGCGTCAGCCTCAGACTATCAAGGAAAAATCCCTTATCATCGTCAATCATTTCCTCGACAAAGTCATCGGCGCGCATAAAGTCGGCGGTCAGGCGCGTGCAATGGTCGTAACCTCCAGCATCATCCGCGCCATTGAGTTTTACTATGCCATAACAAAGCAGCTGGAAGAAATGCACAGCCCATATAAAGCCATCGTCGCTTTCTCAGGAGAAAAGGAATATTGTGGAAAGATGGTTACAGAAGCGATAATAAACGGGTTCCCGTCATCTGAAATCGAAAAGAAGATAGAAAAAGACCCGTATCGTATCCTTGTCGTGGCCAACAAATTTCAGACCGGTTATGATCAGCCGCTTCTGCACACAATGTATGTTGACAAACAGCTTTCCGATGTAAAGGCCGTGCAGACCTTATCGCGTCTCAACCGTTGTCATCCAAAGAAAAAGGACACATTCATCCTGGACTTCGCCAATGACCCGGAGGACATTCAGCGTGCATTTCAGACATATTATAAAGGCACATCGCTCTCACACGAGACAGACCCGAACAAACTCAACGACCTCATCGAAATTGTAGAAGATGCCAATATCTACACTGATGAAGATGTCTTAGAGTTCAACAAACTCTATTGGACATCCGCGCCACGTGAGGACCTTGATGCAATAATCAACCGTTGTGTTGCCAGATTCAAAGACGAACTCTCCGAAGAACAACAAATAAAGTGTAAAAGCGCCATCAAGAGTTATGTACGTACTTATCCTTTCCTCGCTGCTGTGATGCCGTTCATCAGCCAGGAATGGGAAAAGCTCTACCATTTCTACTATTATCTGGGAACGAAACTGCCGAAACTGGCAATCGATGACTGGACCGAAGGCCTTATCGAATCCATAGACTTCGACAAATACCGTATTGTCGAACAGGAAGAGGTTAATTTGTCACTCTCTGACTCGAACGCCGAAATTGACCCGGTGCCGGTAACTATTGGCGGAGGCAAGCCAGAGCCTCAGATGGAATCTCTTTCAAAAATAATCGAGGACTTCAACACTCTCTACGGAGGCATCGAATGGGAGCACGCTGACACCGTCCGCGCGCAGATCCAACAGCTCCCGGCCCTTCTTGCGAAAAGCGAATCATTTGTCAATGCTGTCCATAATTCTGACAGCGACACGGCCCAGCTCCAATGCAATACCGACCTGTTCCAGATAGTCATCAATATGATGGCCGAAAACACCGAATTTGCCCGTAACTACCTCGACAACGAGACCTTCCGCAATTTCGTCAACTCCCGCGTCTTCCAGCAAGCCAGCACGATGGTATAATTCACAAAAGTAATACTAGGTGGAATTGGCTCTCTAGGAGGTTTATGGGGATTCATTAGTTTAATTATTAATATTGTAAAGACTTTTAAGAAGTCAACCACCGAGTTCCACGTAACCCTCTGGAATCTCAACTACTGCACCGATGTCGTAAAAGAAGTCGCTAACGACACATCTGATGCCACAAAAAGGTTCGTAAAAGAACCACTACAGTTCACAAAAGAGTTCGTAAAAGCCCAAAGACGCATATATAAGTTGATTTCAACGAACCCTCAAATCAACATCACGGCTATTGCAGAGAATTTAGGTGTATCTACCAGACAAGTCCAGAAGTACTTGAGAAGGCTCACTGAATTACAGTTGATCGCCCGTGAAGGCGGACGCAAAAACGGCATCTGGAAGATTCTTGACAAAGACTACGATGATTTCACATCATAGGTATGGATGGCAAATACCGAGGGATAAGCTGTCATTGACTGCCCGTTTGATTATACGGCTACGAACAGATCCTGACATTGGCTATGCGCGGCCTGCGATGTTCACATAATTGCCATAGAGTCGGCCTACGACATAAATTTGGTGAGTTGAGGAGTTTTGCGTATATTAGTAACTTGTTATGCGAGCAGGAAGAGAGATGGATTTTGGACGCACGTATGACAGCCAAACGGAGAGCCAAGCGGGGCATAGAATGAAATATTAATAACACAAATAATTTAAAAGTAAACAACATTGTATGAAAGGACATCCTAAAGGACTGATTTCAGCGGCGCTGAGCAACATGGGCGAGCGCTTCGGGTACTACATTATGAATGCGGTTCTCACACTCTTCCTTTGTTCGAAGTTCGGGCTGAGCGACGAGACGGGAGGGCTCATCTACTCATTCTTCTATGCGGGAATATACATTCTCAGCCTTGTGGGAGGTATCATCGCCGACCGCACGCAGAACTACAAGGGAACCATCCAGAAAGGTCTCATCATTATGGCGTTGGGCTATGTGGTTCTCTCCGTTCCGATCCTCGCGACACCTGAGAACAAGTCTTGGCTCCTGCCGCTGACCTGCTTCGCTCTCTTCCTGATCGCGTTCGGCAACGGTCTGTTCAAGGGCAATCTTCAGGCGATCGTCGGACAGATGTACGACAATTTCGAGGCCGAGGCCGCCAAGCAAGGTCCCGAGGCACTCAAGGAGGCACAGGGAAAGCGCGACTCCGGTTTCCAGATCTTCTACGTGTTCATCAACATCGGAGGCCTCGTGGCTCCGTTCGTGGCTCCTCTTCTGAGAAGCTGGTGGCTGAAAGTCAACGGATTCATCTACAACTCACAGCTCCCTAGACTCTGCCATGAGTTCATCAGCAACGGCACCACCTCGCAGAACTTCATGGACGAGGCCGTGAAGGCGGGCGCCGATCCTGCGATGCTGGCCCAGGGCGGAGAGGCCGTAGGCACTTTCTGCACGAACTATCTGGACGTGTTCAACGCCGGTATCCACTATTCCTTCATCGCCTCCGTCGTGGCCATGATGATCTCTCTTGTGATATTCCTTGCCAACAAGAAGAAATTCCCAACTCCTGCCAAGAAGGCAGCCTCCGCCAATGCCGGCTACACCGCCGAGGAAAAGGCAACCATGGCAAAGGAGATCAAGCAGAGAATGTACGCCCTGTTCGCCGTTCTCGGCGTGGTGATCTTCTTCTGGCTCGCGTTCCACCAGAACGGACAGTCCCTCTCGCTCTTCGCGCGTGACTTCGTCAACACCGACAAGATCGCCCCGGAGATCTGGCAGGCCGTCAATCCTTTCTTCGTGATCGTGCTGACCCCTATCATCATGTGGATCTTCGGCGCCCTCGGCAAGAGAGGCAAGCAGATCTCCACTCCTCGCAAGATCGCCTACGGTATGGGTATCGCCGCCACGGCCTACCTGTTCCTGGCCATATTCTCAGGCGTGATGGGTTACCCTTCAGCCACCGATTTCAGAGGTATGGAAGTCGCCCAGCAGGCCACGATGAAGGCCGGCCCTTGGGTTCTGATCGCGACCTACTTCTTCCTCACGGTAGCGGAACTCTTCATCTCTCCTCTGGGTCTCTCGTTCGTGTCGAAGGTCGCCCCGAAGCACCTTCTCGGACTTTGCCAGGGACTCTGGCTCGGCGCCACCGCGGTGGGCAACCTCTTCTTGTGGATCGGCCCTCTGATGTACAACAAGATGCCTCTGTGGGCCTGCTGGAGCGTGTTCCTCTGCATGTGCCTCCTGGCAATGGGCGTTATGCTCGGCATGGTCAAGTGGCTTGAGAAAGTAACAAAGTAACATAGTATGTTCAAAAACCAACCGAAAGGTTTATTCGCGCTCGCCCTCGCCAACACGGGCGAGCGCTTCGGCTACTACACGATGCTGGCCATCTTCATGCTGTTCCTCCAGGCCAAGTTCGGATGGGAGCAGTCAACGGCCAGCCAGGTATATTCAATCTTCCTCGCGGCGGTCTATTTTATGCCGGTCGTGGGAGGATGGCTCGCGGACAAAATCGGATTCGGAAAATGCGTCGTGACGGGCATCTGCGTGATGTTCCTCGGGTACCTTGTGCTTGCGGTTCCGACCGCCGCCAACGGCCTTGGAGTCGTCGTGATGCTCGGCGCGCTCCTGCTGATCGCCATCGGAACGGGACTGTTCAAAGGCAATCTCCAGGTTCTGGTCGGCAACCTTTACGATGATCCACGGTACGCATCCAAACGGGACAGCGCGTTCAGCCTGTTCTATATGGCCATCAACATCGGTTCGATGTTCGCTCCTGCCGCCGCCACCGCCATCACAAACAAGTTCCTGGCAAAGGCGGGGCTCATATACAAGGCTGCGATTCCGGCGTTGGCCCACCAGCAGATGGCCGGCACGATCACTCCGGAGGGAGCCGACCAGCTCACCGGCCTGATGGCCATGATGCCGGACGCCGGCGTGGCCGGCATGGGACTCGACCGGTTCTGCCCTTACTACATCGACAAGCTTTCGGCGTCGTACAACATGGGATTCGCCGTGGCGTGCATCTCTCTTGTGGTCTCGATTGCTATCTATTTCGCTTGCAGGAGCTGGTTCAGACACGCCGATGTCAACGCCACGCAGGCGAAGGCCACCGGCACGAACTACGTGGAGCTTACGCCAAAACAGACCAAGGGCCGCATCGTGGCTCTCTGCCTCGTGTTTGCTGTGGTTATCTTCTTCTGGATGGCGTTCCACCAGAACGGCCAGTCGCTGACCTGGTTCGCACGCGACTACACGCAAAGCACTGCCGAGGGCTGGAGCAGAATCGGATTCAACATCTGGGCGCTGGCTCTTATCGCCACGTCGGTCTACACCCTTTTCGGAATATTCCAGTCTGAGAAGACTTCCGGCAAGGTAGGCTGCGGAGTCGTGACTGCCGTCCTTTGGTGCGGAGCGTATGCGATATTCAGAGGCCTTCCTAACCCTCTGGAGATTCAGCCACAGCTCTTCCAGCAGTTCAATCCGTTCTTCGTGGTAGCCCTCACTCCAGTGTCTATGGCCATATTCAGTGCCCTCGCCGCGAAAAAGACCGCCAAGCATCCTGAGGGAATGGAGCCTTCCGCTCCGAAAAAGATCGGTATCGGAATGCTTGTGGCGGCCTGCGGCTATCTGGTGATGATCTTCGCCTCCATTGGCCAGCCTTCACCGGCTTCGCTCAACGGCACGGTAGCTCCGGATCCAGTGGTGCCGATGTACCTGATCGGAACCTACCTGATCCTGACTTTCGCCGAGCTTCTGCTCAGCCCGATGGGCATCTCGTTCGTGTCGAAGGTGGCGCCTCCTAAGTACAAAGGTCTTATGATGGGTCTGTGGTTCGCGGCGACCGCTGTCGGCAACTACCTCAGTTCCATCCCTGGACTGCTTTGGAAAAAGGTTTCCCTCACGGCCAACTGGAGCATTCTGATGGGACTTTGCATCGCCGCCGGTGTGGTGATGTTCGCGCTGCTTAAGAAACTGGAGGCGGCGACGAAGGATTAAAACAAAATACTTCAGGCTCGGCAAAAATGACTTCTAAATGACAGAAGAGACAAGACAAACTTTGATCCTGTGGGCTGAGACCTACAACGACCCTCAGTACTTCCAGGAAGATCCGATAGCTTTCCCGACCTTGTTCGCGCAGCGTTTCAAGGCCGGGAAACGCTCATTGGCCGACGTGGAAATCGCGGCGGTCTTCGCGGCGCATTTCGCCTGGGGCCGCAGGGCGATGATCATCAGGGACTGCGGGAGACTTTTCGAGGAAATGGACTGGAAGCCTTATGAATATGTGATGCGCGGCAAGTGGCGGGACGACGGCACCAGCATCCACCGCACGATCAAATGGAGCGAGGTGGCTGGAATATGCTCCCGTCTGAAAAGCGCCTATGAGGCAAGCCCATCCCTCGAATCTCTGTCCCAGGACGAGTTCAGGACGAATATCTTCGGCCAGAAATCCGACCTCAAGGCTCCGAACAAGAAGATCAATATGATGAGGCGGTGGATGGTCAGGAACGATGGCAAGGTGGATTTGGGGATATGGAAGGACACGGATCCAGCCTATCTTCTCATCCCGTTGGATGTGCACGTCTATGACGAGGCGATTGCGCTCGGGCTCACGACCAGAAAGCAGAAGGACATCACGACCGTACGGGAGATCACCGACTGCTTCGCGGACATATTCCCCGGCGATCCTTGCAAAGGGGACTTCTCCCTCTTCGGCTACGGTGTGACACATCCAAAGCCGACCAAAACAAAATAACGAATATATTCGTATAATAATAAATGTGGCCGACAGTTTGCAATATTCGCAAATGATTGTCCGCCTTTGGGAATTGATATATGCCAAGACTTTTCATCATAGCCGGTTGCAACGGTTCCGGGAAGACCACGGCGTCCTACGCGCTTCTGCCGGGGATGCTGGAATGCAGCGAATTCGTGAACTCCGATGAGTTCGCGAAAAGCCTTTCGCCGTTCCATCCGGAAAGCGCCTACGTCGCCGCCAGCCGCTATATGCTGATGAAGATGAGGTTCCTGCTCCAGAGGAAGGCCGATTTCTGCATCGAGACCACGCTCGCCACACGTTTTCTTCTCAAGGTGATAAAGGACGCGAAGGAAGCCGGGTACTATGTCACGATTCTGTACTTATGGCTGAACTCTCCGGATCTTGCAGTCGCAAGAGTGGCCGCAAGGGTGGCCACCGGAGGGCATAACATCAAGGAAGAGACCATCCGGAGGCGCTACAATGTCGGACTCCACTATCTTTTCCGGGACTTTATGCCGATCTGCGACAGATGGCTTCTCCTTGACAACTCGAAAGTGCCGTTCTCAATTGTGGCCGAGGCGTCGGAGGACGGAAAGATAATCCGGGAGCCGGAGAAGTTCAGCAAGATCCAGGCGATCAACGAAGAATATGAAAAACATCTGGAAGAAGAAAAAAGGAAACTAAAGAATGTACAAGGATAAGAATTTCTATCTCAACCTGTTCCAGGTCAGCGAAGCACAATTGGAAAGGCTTGCGGCCGATGGTCTGAAAGGAGGCGGAAGCTACTGCGACCTGTTCTTCGAGAACACGTCCTACAACGATCTGCTGCTGCGGGACGGAATCGTCTCCTCAGGCGGATTCCACATCGACTACGGTGTCGGAATCAGGGTTCTGAAAGGAGACAAGACCGGCTATGCCTACTCCGAAAGCACGGATTCCCGCTCGATGGCCGAGGCGGCCCTGGCCGCCTCCAAGATAGCGGAAGGCGGCACCGGAACAGCGTCTGCGATTTGCTGCAGAACCGTCACAGCGCCTAAGGACAGATATTCTTATGAATATGATTGGAGATCATCCGACGCGACGCGGCTTGTCCCGTGGCTGGAAAAATTGAAGGAGAAGATTGCCGCGAAAGACTCCAGAATAGTGAAGATTATCGTCTCGTTCTCCGGACAAGTAAGCGATATCCTGATGTTCAACTCCTTGGGAGAATTGACATTCGAGACAAGGCCGATGGGAATCCTGTCAGCCTCAGTCGTGTTCAGCCAGGACGGCAAGATCGAGAGCAAGAACACCTCCAGGGCGTACCGAGCGGGCACAGAGATGCTTACGGAATCGCTTCTGGACGAGATCGCGGACAGCATTGAGGCGGGGATAGACGACCGTTTCGTGGCCAAACGCCCGAAAGGCGGGCAGATGCCTGTCGTGATGGGTGCCGGAGCTTCGGGGATATTGCTGCACGAGGCTATGGGACACGCTTTCGAGGCGGATTTCAACAGGAAAGGCCAGTCAGTCTTCTCAGAGAAAATGGGACAGAAAATCTGCGACGAAAGCATCTCGATCGTGGATGACGGCACGATTCCGTTCAATAGAGGTTCCATCAATTTCGACGACGAGGGCGTTCCGGGACAAAAGACATATATGGTAAAGGACGGGATTCTGACCTCATACCTGCACGACAGGATCAGCGCCGGATTCTACGGGGTCTCCCCTACCGGCAACGGACGGCGGGAATCATTCCGTTACGCTCCGATCCCGAGAATGAGGGCGACATATATGGAAAGCGGCAAGGCCGACAAGGAAAGCATCATCGCATCCGTGAAGAAAGGAATATATGTGGATCAGTTCAGCAACGGTGAGGTTCAGATCGGTGAAGGAGATTTCACGTTCTTTGTCAAGAGCGGATTCCTGATCGAGAACGGACGGCTGACCCAGCCGGTCAAGGACATAAACATCATCGGTAACGGGCCGCAAGCATTGGCCGACATTGTGGCCGTGGGGAATGACCTGAAGATTGACGAGGGGGCCTGGACGTGCGGAAAGGGACAGAGTTGCCCGGTCTCCTGCGGAATCCCTACCGTGCTGATCAACAAGCTTACAGTTGGAGGAGAATAAGATGGAAGAGATAAACGGAATGTTGACTGCGGAGGAGATTCTCGTCGCTGAGAAATGTCTGGAGAAGTCTCTGGCACTTGGAGCGGATAAGGTTCGCATCACGCTGAACAAGAGCCTGATGGAATTGTTCGGGACTCTCAACGGAGAGCTGGACAAGGTGAACCACTGCCTTGACAGGTCGATCAGCGTCTGCCTTTTCGTGGACGGAAAATTTGGCAGTTTCTCCACCAACCGGCTGGTGGAAAGCGAGTTGGATGATTTCCTGAAAAAGGCGATCGCAACGGTCAGGATGCTTGCGGAAGACCCTTGCAGAGACTTGCCGGATCCGTCCAGAACGGCGAAAAACGCCGTGACCGGCAAGGAACTCGGACTTTATGACGAGACTTATCCGGCCCTGACATCGGACGAAAGACTAAGGATGGCGATCGACGCGAGCATATTCAAAATGCACTGTGGCGAAGGACTCATCTCGGAGGAGGGGGAATATTCAGATTCCATCTTCGACTCGCTTGTGCTTGATTCCAACGGACTTAGATGCCGCCACACCGAGACTTCCTTTGAATATGGGGTCGAGGTGACCGTGCAGGATGCGGACGGGAACAGGTTCAGCAGTTACTGGTGGGACGCCACACCGATGCTCAAGGATCTGAATATCAAGGACTGCGGTGAGATAGCGTTCAAGCGGGCGATGTCACAGATAGGTCCGGTCAAGATCGAGAGCGGGAAATATTCGATGGTCATTGAAAGCGAGGTGGCATCGAGGCTTGTGACGCCTGTGCTGAACGCTCTGGGAGGATATTCATTGCAGCAGAAGAATTCGTTTATGCTGGATTCGCTGGGGAAGAAGATGTTTCCGGAGTGGCTGAATATATGGGACAGGCCGGTGAGCGTCGGGGAGACGGGGTCGAGGCTGTTTGATTCTGAAGGGGTTGCGACCGCGGAGATGCCGATTGTTGAGAACGGGGTGGTGAAGGAATATTTCGTCAATACTTATATGTCGAGGAAGATGGGGGTCGAGGCTACGGTTGAGGACGCTACGAGACCGGTGGTTTTGCCTTGTTTCGCGCCATCGGTCGCTGAGCCTGTCGAAGCGACCTGCGGCAAGGAGGAACTGATGCGTATAGTCGGCGAAGGCATCCTTGTCACCGGCTTCAACGGCGGCAACAGCAACTCAGCCACCGGCGACTTCTCCTTCGGAGTCGAAGGCTTCCTTTTCAAGGACGGAAAGATCGTCCATCCGGTAAGGGAGATGCTCATAACCGGCAATCTCCTCACCCTTTGGAACAATCTTTTGGCCGCCGGAAACGATGCGAGGTTCTGTAAGTCAAAACTTATTCCTACCTTAGCGTTCGGAAATGTTGATTTCAGCGCGTGACGCGGAATCGTCAGCAGTTCATAACAAACAGAAAATAAATTCATTAACAATAAGACATCATTATGAAAGTACAGAAAAACAATGTGGTCGAGCTGACCTACGAACTGATTGTGGACGGAAAACTCGCCGACAAGGCGACGCAGGAGCGTCCGCTTGGCTACATTCACGGGACACATATGCTTCTTCCTAAATTCGAGAGCGAGGTCGAGGGGAAGGAGCCGGGCGACGAGTTCGCGTTCACCCTCACTCCGGAGGAAGGCTACGGCACATTCGACGCCAGCCGTCTCTTCGAGCTGCCTAAGGCCGCTTTTGAGATCGACGGGAAAGTTCGCGAGGATCTTCTCGTCGTAGGCCAGATCATCCCTATGCTCAGCAACACTGGCCAGGTCGTACAGGGAACCGTTCACGAGGTCAAGCCAGACACCGTTGTGATGGACTTCAACCACCCGATGGCCGGCAAGACCCTCAACTTCACCGGCAAGGTGGTCAGCGTCAGGGAAGCTACGGAGAAAGAGCTCAAGGAAGGCCTCCACGGCGAGTTCCTCCCACAGGAAGAGCACGAGTGCCACTGCCACAAGGGCGAGGGCGGCTGCCACGGCGAAGGTCACAAGGATGGCGAGTGCTGCCACGGAGAAGGCAAGAAGGACGGCGAATGCTGCCACGGCAACGGCGACTGCCACAAAGAGTAATAAAGGAAGATGCGCACGGCGGTTGTCATACTGAACTGGAACACAAAGGAATATCTTGAGCGTTTCCTGCCTGGTCTGCTGGCCTCGGCCACGGACGGGACGGAGATCATGGTCGCTGACAGCGCATCCACGGACGGTTCGATGGAGATGCTGTCCGAGAAGTTCCCGACAGTGCGGCAGATCCGCATGGACAAGAACTACGGCTTCACCGGTGGCTACAACAGGGCCTTCAAGGCTGTATGCGAGCTGCCGGACGCCGGAGATCTTGAATATTTCGTGCTCATAAACTCTGACATCGAGGTTCCCCAAGATTGGTTGAAACCGCTCACCGACTGGATGGACAGCCACCCGGACTGCGCCGCCTGCGCCCCGAAACTCCATTCGTGGTACGAAAAAGACTCCTTTGAATATGCAGGAGCGGCCGGCGGAATGCTGGATCGTTTCGGCTATCCGTTCTGCCGCGGAAGGGTTCTCAAGAGAGTTGAGAAGGACAACGGCCAGTACGATTCTCCGGCCAAGGTCTTCTGGGCCACAGGAGCGTGCCTGATGGTCCGCAAGACGGAATATTCAAAAATGGGAGGGTTGGACGACAGGTTCTTCGCCCATATGGAGGAGATAGACCTCTGCTGGCGACTTCAGTTGGAGGGAAAGAACATATTCGTTGTGCCTCAGTCGGTTGTGTGGCATCTCGGAGGCGGCACACTGCCGAACGACTCCCCGTGGAAACTGAAACTGAACTACCGGAACAATCTGCTGATGCTCCAGAACAACCTCGCGAAGACATATTCATTGCAGGAAGTGAGGGAGCTGACGCCGGAAAAGGCTGCCGTCAAGGCTTGCAGACGCGCCCGAGGCACCATATTCCTAAGAATGTGCTTGGACGGCTGCTCCGCGCTTGTCTATCTGCTGACAGGCAAGATAGACTGCTTCAAGGCGGTTTGGGAGGCGCACAAGGAGTTCCGGCGACTGGAGGTCAGGCCAGATGTCAAGGCGATTCAGGAATATGCCGACACACACCGCAGGATTGATGTTCCGGCGCTTTTCCCGGAGTGGATCGTGCCGCTTGCTATGCTCAAGGGGAACGGAATTTTTGAATATTTAAGAAAGTTGATATGAAAATCGTCATTCAGGGAGCCGGCGAGGTAGGTTCGCATCTGGCGAAGATGCTTAGTCTTGAGGCCAATGACATAACCGTCATTGACGATGATCCGCAGAGGCTTGCCAACATCAGCTCGATAGCCGACGTGATCGCCATCGAAGGAGCGCCATCCTCGCTGAGGGTGATGCGCGAGGCCGACGTGCAGGACGCTGATCTGTTCATCTCCGTCGTGCCTTTCGTGCCACAGGATGTGAACATCGTGAGCGCGCTGCTCGCCAAAAATCTCGGAGCTAAGAAAGTTACAGCCCGAATTGACGACAACGACTTTCTCTCGGCCGAGAACAAGCTGCTGTTCAAGCAGATGGGCATCGAGTTGATGTTCTATCCCGAGAGGCTTGCGGCCGATGAGATATTCGATCTGCTGAAGCACTCGTCCTCGACCGAGTCGATGGATTTCGCCCGTGGAAAGCTTCAGGTCGAGGTGTTCAAACTGGAGGAGGACTCCCCTCTTCTGGACATGAAGCTCGCTGAGTTCGCCGCCATAGCGACAAGTGACGAGTTGCAGTTCCGTGTGATCGCTATCTCACGCGGTGGCAAGACCATTATGCCGAAGTACGACACCAAGTTTATGTTCAATGACTTGGTCTTCATCATAGCCACCCGCGAAGGTATGGCATTTCTGATGAAGTTCCTCGGCAAGAGCAACATAGAGATCGACAAGGTGATGATCCTCGGCGGATCGGACATCGCCGAGCTGGTCGCCGCAAGGCTCAGCCAGAAAATCAGTTCCGTGAAGATTCTGGAGCGGGACAAGGAGCGTGGAATGATTCTGTCGGAAAGGCTGCCGGACAATGTGATCATCGTCATCGGTGACGGCAGGAACTCCGACCTGCTTCTGGAGGAAGGGATCAAGGACTACGACGCATTTCTGGCCCTGACCGGCAACGACGAGGCCAATGTGCTGGCCTGCGTGGTGGCGAAGAAATTCGGCGTTGACAGGACCATCGCCGAGGTCGAGAACATCGAGTACATCCACCTTGCCGAGGAGATGGGCGTGGACTCGGTCATCAACAAGAAACTGATCACCGCCGGCCGCCTGTTCAAGTTCACCCTAAGCGGCAAGGCCCGCCTGGTCAAGTATATGAGCGGCACGGACGCGGAGGTTCTTGAATATACCGTCGCCCCGAACAGTGCCATCACGAAAGGCACCCTGAAAGACATCTCGTTCCCGAAAGACGCCGTGATCGGCGGCCTCATCCGAGGCAGCGAATCCTACATCGCGATCGGATCCACCCGCATAGAGCCCTACGACCGAGTCGTCGTCTTCGCCCTCCCGCACACCGTCAAGGACATCGACAGGCTGTTCAGGTAGATTAACTCCCAGAAAACAATTGAGTTTTTCTGTTGCCTTCCAACCATCTATTTGATACTGATGAAGGTGAGGAGAATCACAGGGAGGTAGTCTTTCAGGCTGGACTGGAGGGCTTTGCGGACGAAACGGATGTTGTTGTCAACCTTGTCTTCGGAGATATTCAACAACTCGGCGACCTCCTTGTATTTCAGGCCTTCCACATTGCTGAGGAGGAACGAGCGGCGTTTTTCCTCAGGCAGTCCGTCGAGGCATTTCTGGAAGATTGTGATGATCTCATCGGTGAACACGTCCGACAGGTCGTTCTCCTCGGCCAAACGGTAATAGACCGGGTTCTCTTCCTTGTCAACCTCACGGGACTTCAACTCATTTCCTGTTTTCCGCAATGGGACACCCATTTTAGCAGTTGGCCGAGATGATGTCAAGCAACTCGGTGACCTCTGGCTCCTCTTTGGTGTGCAGGAGCACTGACTTTCGCTTGTTGTCGTATGGATTGATGTAGTCAATCTGATATATTTTTTCCGCGAGGAAGCGGGCCCTGTCCAGTGATATCCCGGATCCCGCGGCCTTCAGGACGCGCTCCAGCTCCAGCAAGACCGTGTATGCCACGAAGCAGATGCAGACGTGGGCCTCGATCCTGTTGAGGAGCCTGTGGTACATCGGACGGATGTCAAGGTCCGTCTTGCAGAGGCGGAAGGCGCGTTCTATCATGAAGAGGTATCCATATTCCTCTATCACCCTGTCATCCGTGAGCGTGCTGTTTGTTGTGTAGCCCTTGTAGCCGTCCAGGCGCTCGTCCCTGGCGACCTTGTCGTAGTCTATCCCGACCGTGGCGTCCCCCGTCATAGTGAGGAAGCGGTTGTAACCGCGGTTGTTCAGCTTGTCCTTGGTGATCCTGCCCGTCCTGAAGCGCTTCTCAAGCCGCTTGAGGCCCCTCTCGCGTGGCTGTAGGGCCGATTGCTGGACTAAAAGTCAAAAACTGCGGAAAATAGGAAGAAAAATATTTCTGTTTTTTAAGACGATTTTTCTGTTTCTTATGTTTTGAATATGTTTCTTTTCGTTTTTTACGTTTTTTGTCCATATTATTGCGGTTCAAATATTTAACACCTAAATATATGGACTTCTTTAAAGACAAAAATGAGCTCGCCCCGTTCGTCAACCTGCGGAGCGACGTCGGATTCAAGGCGGTGTTCGCCGACAAAAACAACAAGGACATCCTCATCGGAGTGCTGAACCAGATCCTACCGCCAGAGGCAAGGATCGAGGACATCAAGGAATATTCAGACCGCGAGCAGCGGAGGGATGTCTCCTACGGGAAGAAGACGGTGCTCGACCTGGTCTGTGTGGACAAGGACGACAGGACGTTCATCGTCGAGATGCAGGCAGCGGAAGAGGACTACCTCTTCGAAAGGTGCGTCTATTACGCATCAGGACTCTATCACCTGGAGCTGTCGGACGGGGAACGGTACAAGGGGCTGCGTCCTGTCTATGTGGTGTCGTTCCTGAACTACAGCCTTAAGCACGATGACGAGTCCCTTTGGGACACCGACCACTTCATCTCGTATTGGCGGTTCTCCGAAAAACGCACCGGAATGGTTGCGGATCAGACAATTAGTGTTATCTTTGTGGAGATTACGCTGTTCACCAAGACGCTGGAGGAGTGCGTGACGGAGTTCGACAGGCTGTTCTACATATTCAGGAACAGTGAGGGCTTCCAAAGGGTCCCCGAATGGATCGAGGAGGCCGGAGGAATTTCCAGACGGCTCGCCGAGGCGTGCGAGGTCGCGGCGTTCGACAAGGATAAGAAACTTAAATACGAAATTGACAAGATGAACGAGTGGGACATTCTGGCGCAGCGGGAATTCGCCGAGCGCAAGGGCTTCGAGAAAGGATACGCCGACGGAGAGGCAAAGGGGATCGCTGACGGGACGGCTAAAGGTATGGCTGAAGGTATGGCTAAAGGTATGGCTAAAGGTATGGCTGAAGGTATGGCTAAAGGTATGGCTGAAGGTATGGCCAAAGGAAAGGCCGAGGGGATGGCCAAGGGAAAAGCTGAAGGAAAGGCCGAAGGAAAGGCCGAAGGAAAGGCCGAAGGAATGATTGAAGGCAGACTAGACGTGGCCAAGGCTCTGCTTACCAGTGGAATGCCGATTGAGCAGATCAAGCTGTACACCAAACTTTCCAAGGAGCAGATTGAGGCAATTCAGTAATGGATACTTGAGCATAAGTGGTCCGTAAGAGACATTATCATGGCTAACCTCCGAAAGCTGGGGGTGGCTATGTTGGTATATTCTGTGCCGCAATACGTCGCCGAGGACAAGCACCGTGGCTACAACACCACCCACCTCATCAAAGTGCCACAGAGCCACCACCGTTGTAAGCATTCGATAAAGTACGACTGTCAGTTTGATTAAGTGGTATATAACTTTGC
>OGOZ01000063.1_pt1 | contig 70642 bp, 110 predicted proteins | sample 1552801 | NCBI WGS metagenome assembly OGOZ01 (sample SAMEA2580196, study PRJEB22360) | human gut metagenome | biome: human gut; feature: human-associated habitat; material: faeces | place: Denmark | collected 2008/2010 | reverse complement strand
GTTATCATAATAAAAGTATTTTTAAATAATAAAGAAAATTAAAAGAATATAGTTATGAATAAAGCCCTTAATATTATAGATGAAATTCTTTTATGACTATTATTATTGTATTAAGAATACTTTCAGAAAATTTTCTTCTTTAATTGAGCTATTTCTTTTTCAAGACGAATACATTCTGATTTAAAATCAGTTCCTTTATGTACTTTAGTTCCACCATGAGTAGTCCAAGAAGGTTTGTCTTCACCTTTGCTCTTAAATGCATTGTAATGTTTCTCTAATTGTTCAAGTGCACTTTTACGACGAACATTAGCTTGAATTCTACCACCTTTGTTTTTGATTTTCTTTTTAATTTCTTCCATTATTCAGGTATATATGATTGAATTTTTATAATACTACCATCAGTTAATTTTGCATAATTTTCTGATTGATGTATTTCTAATACATTGTGTTCTTTAATATACTTATTAAAGTATGTAATAGCATCTAAGTTATTTAAATACACTTTATGTATTTTATCATTTATTGTTATGATTGTTATAGTCATAATTGTTCAAAGTTATCATAAATCGATATTTTATTATTTTTACGAGCCTTTCTTTTTACAATACAAGGAAAACATATCTCTCCAACATTCTTTATATACACTTCATTTGTGTATGTTGGCTCTCCTTTAAATCTAAAATTTCGTTGCTCCCCATAAGCGAGATGTTTCTTTCTCTTCCATAGTACTCTCTTTTTTCCAAAGTCTTCTACAATTTTAGGACCTTTATATTTGTTTTTTACTTTGTACTTTTTATCAGTTTCGAAAATGAAATCTGAAGATCCTCCGCTTTTAATTTTACGAGATTGATGATAACTTCTTGACATTATACTAAACTTAAACAATATACACTAAGGATTGTTCCAATAAAAGATAACAGTATATTAACTAATACTATTAATACTATTTTTGGGAACATTGAATAATTGTCTTTAGACTTATCAATCACTTGTAAAATTGCAACATTAAATACAAATGATAAAATAGTGATTACAGTAATAAAAACCATATTATTTATCTTTTTTAATTTGACATCCGTATTTCTTAATAGATTCTTCTACAGATTTAATGTATTCATCTACATCTGGACCTATTTCGTTATATTTTTTTAACTCTTCCCAATCTTTATCAAGTTGTTCTTTGGGAGTGTTTCTAAAATACTCTTCTAACTTTTGTAATAGATTCATTATAATATTCCAATAAAATCTTGCATTAAAAATCCATCAAAATTGGCATATTTTTTACGCCATTTCTTATTATTAAGTTTTGCGTAAATCCAAGGCCATATATCATCAAATAACCATCCTGTTCCTCGATTCAATACATCATTATTCCATGATGCATATTTATCAATAACATTAGGCTGTTGATTTTTAAAGGAATATAAGAGTTTCCATCCTTTTTTATTATAACCTCCATAGAATTTAATGTTCTTGTACGAGCGTTCTAATGCATTACAATATGAGGAAAAACATTCATAGTCCTTATCTTTCTCATTAATTATTCTAACCCATACATCTTCTTTACAGGCTAAACAATCTAATTTAAATAAAATACTATGCATTGTAGTACCCTTAGGAAGTTTAAACTTCATAAGTCCATGAGTGAATATAGGATTACCTTTTTTATCAAAAGAAATCCTAAAATCAAATAACCTAACCCCATGATTTATTTGTTCATCTATGGAAAGTTTTTGGCATCGTGCAATAAACCTAAAAGGATATAGTAATACATTACTAGGCTTTAGGTAGGTCATTGTATTATGAGATGCTAATTTCATAATTTATTAAATTAAGTGTCTCAAAGCGGACTCAAACCGCCAACCTACAGATTAGGAATCTGTGGCTCTATTCAGTTGAGCTATTGAGACTATTTATATTCTAATATTAAAAATTCATGATATCCTTCATTATTCTGGACAAATATAATAATACCTACGTCCACCATCAGAGATAGAACGAACTACAACAATCCTTTTCTCGAGATCAACTTCTTCTATAATTAAGCTTCTAGAAAATGGAACTCCAGGTTTTAATTCTTCCAATGGGCATGGAAATTGGACATTATTTATTTGTGTACATCCTAAATCTGAAAATTTTGAATATTTTATAGAATTCCATATTCCTTCATGTCTATCTGTATGATAAGATTTAATAAATTTATCAAGCAGATCTAAACATTCTTGCTTAGTTCTAGCAATTTCTGATAAACGTGCATTATCAAAGTATGTACTAGGAACTGTAAGAATATTATAGTACGAAATTATTAATTGAGCATTAAAGATTTCTTTAATATAATTAATACTTTCAGGACCATGTATATTTACTTCAGAGATAAGAGATTTTATAGTATCAATACTACTTGTTTGTAGAATTTTTACATATTTTAATAAAGATTCTCTGCATTCTTGATATTTTAAATACTTATCAAATAATACATTAATGAACTCATCACTAATACTTTCAAATTCTTTAATATATCTAATTCGAGAAGGTCTTGATAATAAACAACGATTAATCTTTAATTCATTGGTTGTAAGAATAAAAACTTTACGATTATTACAATTATATACTCCATCCATAATAGTGAGTATACTTGTATTTTCATCTTTATCAAAATTCTTTTCGAATTCATCAAAGAATAAAGTACAATCAAATTCTAATGATGCTAAGAATTCTGAAATTCCACGATAAGGCATATCAATAAGTATTACTGGCTTATTTAACCTATTTGCAATAAGTTTAGCAGTTACTGATTTGCCTGAACCTTTTAGGCCATTTAAAAGAATACCTAAATTACCTGTAGTATTTTCATAACTCTTCATTACATGATTAATGAATTTGTTTTCAGCATTAATAATCTCGAAATCAAATTCAAATTTGTCAGCAATTCGATTTAATGAAAATTCTCTTGTCATAGGATCTTGATTAATAGAATAAATTCCATTTGGCAAAGAATCCTTCACACTAATAGAAGATGGAGTTAATTTAAAATTATCTCCTTGTTGAATCCATTTATTTTTCATATGATTTAATTATTAATTTGTTGCCCCATCAAGACTCGAACTTGAAAATACAGACCCAAAATCTGTTGTGTTGCCAATTACACTATGGGGCATCCTTATTTATGATTCTTTTAAATATTTTAAAGCAGCTTGTTTTTTAAGGCGTATTTTTTGCTCTTCTTGAAGTTCTTTAAACTTTTGTTTTTTATAATACCTTATTTGGTGCTTATTTAGCCTTAAATATTCACATATAAATGCATTTTCATGAACACTAAGATGTTCTTCATGATATGCCTTTTCATGTTCTCTCATTCTTTTATATTTCTCTTTAGGAATAGTATAAATACTCTCATAAATATGCACTAAAACTAATCCAAATAGTCCTATAGTGGACAGCAGTATTCCCATAAATAATAACATAGCTTTACAATTTTACAACGTCATAACACCAGTTAACATTATTAAATCTAATATAAATTTGAGAAGCCCCATATTCTCTAGAAGTTAGTGATATTGTACCTCTATCTCCATCTTGATCAATAAAGGTAAATTCAACAACTTTATCGCCTTCTCTTGTTGTATACTGGTCTTTAATTCCTGTTATTTTATAAAGCTGTTCATATTGAGATCCAATATAAACATAATCATTATCGAAATCAATTTGTAAAAGCAAATTACTAGATTCAGGAGAAGACCATTTTGTCCACCCTCTTGAAGTATTTTCACGCGTGTAGAACTTAGTAGTTCTATAATTTGCAACTTGTGCATTTACTGTCATAGTAGCAATAATAGCTACCAATAAAGCAATAATCTTTTTCATATTTTAAACATTTAAAATTAATTCGTAGAGATGGTGGGGCTTGAACCCACGTGTGACCAACTACTCTTTCTACGGCTTATAAGGCTGAGGAGATACATCTCTATTTAAATAGTCTTCCAGGTGAGACTCGAACTCACAACTTATGCTTTAGAAGAGCATTACTCTAATCCATTGAGTTACTGGAAGATACAACAGGAATTAGAATTGTAAAACACTTATCTTTTTAATCAACTTAATATATAAACTAATTCCTGTGTATGCTTAGTGCCAAAGCATCTTTGCTTTTACCATTGACTCGACACAATTCGATAAGTATATAAAATATTAAGTTTAATTGTTGGACAATTTTAAGTTTTATAAAATAATGCAGAAAGAGTAGCTTGTCATCTCCTGGAATGGCCTGGCTTTTACGAAGCCTAACACATATCGCTTGACCAAAGGCAGACTCGCACTGTCCACAAGCTACTGAATTAGAAGCTGCAGCTTATTCTAATTCATTCTATTTCTGCATATTATCCTTTATACTCCGAGAGAAGGATTTAACTCTGTACCAATACGATGGTCTACAAGACTAGTATGCAATAAATGCCTGCTTGTGGTTACGATTTCCAATTTGGAACTACAATTAGTTGACTTGGCCAGTTTCGCTCTGGCATCACTACTACTCCGTAGTGTTCTTTCATTGAACTACAAGTCTAATAGAATTGAAATCGAGCGACAGTCTCGCTCTGCCTTTCAAATAACGATCTCTCTAACTTTCTTAATGTGAAAATTAGGATCAAATTCATTACGAGCAATATCCTCAAACATACTAATGCCATATCCATAATAGTAGAATACTTTATTAGTATTTTCTAGAGGTTTTGAACCGTAAGCTGCAAGATCGATAGAGTATATGTAAGGACTATTAACTCTACGAATGTAATCTGCATATGCTCGTGCTTGTCGGCCACAATTACACTCATTATCAGATAAAATAAAGATACGGTCATACTCTTTATTCTCTGAAATAATGAGGTCGAAAGCTGCAGCTAGATTAGTGCATCCCATGTCTGCTCTACTAAGATACTGACTGTATTCAAATAGATTTCGTCCATTCATCGGCTCAGCATATTCTGCTTCCGATCCAAAGCGAATTACATCAGCATTAGTAGCTTGTACAATCGTTGATGCGATTAAACCAGCTTTTTTAATGCAGTTTCCAAATGATCTACCCGTTCGTGCATCCCTCATTGGCCAAGTCATAGAACCTGAACAATCAAGAATTACGAGATTTCTTCCAGTACAAACTTGGGCAAGATTAGGAACAGATGCTTTATATCCCTTTTCCAGAGATTTTAGCACTTTTTGCCTGTTTGGGGAATCAGGGCAGCTATTTGTAACTTCACCATATGCCACATCAATTTGATATGGCATAATCTTTCCCTTGATGATTTGACCCTCGTCAGAAAGGAGATTACAGAGGTCGGTGACATCTTCACAAACTTTAAGAATATTGCGAATATTCCTCAAAGCAGCCAGAATGCCAAGCTTTTTATCCTTCAGGAGCCCATTCCAATTTTCTGCTTTTGCCTTGTCTAGTAATTCCTTAGCTTCCTCTTCTGAAAGGTTTCCTGCCCGCTTCGCAGAAGCAACCATTTGACCAGCTTCAGAATTAGAAGCTTCCCAAGTATCCGCTGATACCTTGAGTCCGCGTACAACAGCATCAATAGCTTTGACAGGGTGATTATCAACCATCACCACACCCTTACATTTAGAAATGTTTGGATGTACTAAATTAGACAAATCAATTGTTGCTTTTTTGTACTTTAAGATCTGATAGGGATCTGAATTTTCAAGCACCTCTTTAAAACCCTTTTTCATGGAATTGGCTAATACACCTCCACTACTCAATACTTCATAGGCTTGTTTGATCTCTAGCATATCATCTAAGCGAAAGATGCAACCTCCCTTACCAGCTTTCTTGTCCCAACTAGAAAAGAATCTTTTTCCCCATTCATGGCCTCTTAAATAGGGAGTAAGAAGAGCCGCTGCTACATGATTGACAGTTCTCATACCCTCACCTTTACAGCGAGAATATACAATACATTGCGCAGCAAAGTACGGATCATGTGAAGCTACAGAAGTGACTAGGTTCTGTAGTCGTTCTAACTGCTCTGATGTTCCACTATAATATTGAGGTTCCATCTTCAAAGTATTTAACATACTAAGAAGTTGAAGTTCTTCTGAAACAGAATATGCTTCGTGTCCCTCTTTATTACAGGTGTTAGGACTAGGAAGGTTGTCTAACTCTTTTTTTATTTCTGGGGTAGTCATTCTACCCAATGCTTTCTTTAAATTTAGATTTCTTACATTCATGACTTCTAACTTTTAGAGAACAAAATTGTATTTTTAATATGCTCTGCTTCATCAAAGAGAGCATCATAAATTTGTCTTGGAGAATATCCTAATAATTCAAGTGCTTGTACAGTAAATCTAACAACTTCTTCTTTAGTTGGGTTTTGTACTTGAGTTTCCAACATGTCTCCATAAGAATTATTTACTGACGCTTCAAAAAAATCTACCATAATTAATATTCCCAATTAAAATGTTTATTATATAAAGGATTAATTGAATTTTCTTCTGTAATTGATCTTGATGTTAAAACTTTTTGTCGAAGAATTTCTTCTTTACTTTTTTTAAAGTTTTTGTTTTCGCGATGTCTTATTACTCTTTTCATATTAATTTTGATAAAAAATAGACTCCAGACATGTTTCACGATTACTCACGATAGTCCAGAGTCATTAAATGTGTTCCCGACGAGGTTCGAACTCGTGACCCTATCCTTAAAAGGGATATGCTCTACCAACTGAGCTACGAGAACATTAAGGTTTTATGATATTCTCAGATAAAAAACCTTAAAAAATCCCTGACATTATACGATAAGACGATAACTTTAAGTCATCATCTCACTCCTTTTTACTTATGAATTACTTATCACGTGATTTGTTCATTCATTTTCATCCAGATTCAGCACCGCAATTTTTAAGCTTTAGACTCCGCATTTACATCGAAGTAAGAGGCCTGGGTGGAAGTTACGATTCAGTAATAACTGACAATAATATCTATTATTAATTTTTGTAGCAAAAGTGTGACTCGAACCTACACGGCCATTACTGACCAGGAAATTTTCCTACCACACTTGCTTTTACACAAGCATACTTAAATCACTCTCCGTAGCTGGTTAATTCCAGATGGTCCACGATATTAGTATCTCAAAGAAGCCGAGTGATAAATCTTCTAATACTTCTTATCCTTAGCGGGCTGTCAAGATGATTATTTAAGTATTTGTGGTCTGGACTATTTTATTACCATATTAGAAATCTTGCAAGGTATAGCTTCATTTTCTCTTTCTCATACAACCTCATGTTCACAAAACATGTGCTCTGTCAATTGAGCTACGGAATCAATAATAATAGCGTCTATTAGTTATTCTAATTGTCCATAACAGCCAACCTATATGAATACTCCATCCAACTTCTTTCATATAGTCATAACTTAGTTGAGGAAGTATTTCTATATGTTTGTAGTTTTTAGCTACGGTAAACAGTAGTTTGCAATATAATTTCATAATTTAATATTTTTAGTAGTCTATAGCGGATTCGAACCGCTGTTTATAGATCGAAAATCTATTGTCCTAACCACTAGACGAATAGACTAAAATGGTAGAGATTTACAGCTAAGCATAGCTGTCTGAAGTCACGTACTCTACCTTCCAGCTCATGCTCTGGACGCCTGTTCGAGATTGTTGCCATATCCAACAGGTTTCACCCTTCTACGTTGGGCAACTCAGGTGAATGGGGAAGCTCCACTCAGATTCGAACTGAGGTTTCAAGATTTATGAATATTTTAATCGTGCTGCAACAATTTGAGCCTCCTGTAGGATTCGAACCTACGTTGCGCCGAAGCATCTTGATTACAAGTCAAGTGGAGTCGACCACTGTCCCAAGAAGGCACTTCAATATTCATAAAACTAGTAGTTTAACCAACTAACTTATGGAGCCTTATTTAAAGAAGTAAATTTATAGAGAATATTTATAATAATTTTTAGCGACTAAACTTTCTTTATTATTAACGAGTAATTTTCAATATTAACGGAAATATTAACCGAAGTATCTCTATAATGACTATCTTTAAAAGCGGTCTATGAGGGAATCAAACCCTCCTCTTGGCATAGACAGTGCCACATCCTAATCGCTGAACGAATAGACCATAAAAGGAAGTAAATATACAGGGATTTAAAAATATGTTTATAAAGAGTATTTAAAATAAGAAGTATCCCTATAATGACTATCCCTAGAAAAATGACTTACTTACAGTTCTTATGGGATGTAAGTAAGTTCTGTTATGAGTTAGTAAGAGAAAACGAACAGAGATATGCCAAATATGAATTTGGTGGTTTATGATGAAGTTTTCCTTCTCCGCTAGACCAGCTAGCTTCTAAAACAACAATATTCAAATAATAATATCCACGAAGTATCTCTAGTTCTGACTACTTACTATATATTTATAATTCCTTTACATTTTCTTTAAAAATGTCAGCAATTATAGACAAATTCATTTCAATTTGATCGAATGCATCAACTTTGATTGAAGAATTAATAATTTTCTTGCAATCTTCAAGTGTATCAGTCTTACCAGGTGGCCATCCAATCATAAGCCATTCATACTGGCATCTTGACCAGAATTGATATTTACATACTCTTTTTACAAAGAGTATAAACTCTTCTCTAGTAAGAGGACACCTATTTGCATCTTCAAACATCCACCAATGTTCTTTTTCTTGACAATCTTTATAGACATCAATTAAATAAGGCATGATGTTGTACTTTTCCACTTCATTACTATTAAAGTTATGAAGCATTACATAAAAATCTTTCATTTTTTAATCAGGTTTTATGACTTTAAGAACTCTATATTTAAAATATACTTTTTTAATTACCCAAAAGAAATCTTTATAATCTTTATAAAATTTTGTAAATATAGTATTTTCTATTGGGTAACATCTGTCTTGTTGAGATCTTAAGTATGTATTTGCAATTTTTCTTCCTAAAATTGTAATAACTTTATTTCTCCTAAGGATTCTCATACTATTCTACATTAATACCATACCTTCGTAAGATAGCTTTAGCATGTAGAATTTTTCGTTGATCATTTCTAGCGTATTCTCTGCAATCATTCATAAAGTTAGCTACTTCATTAATAGAAGTTTCTTTACTCTTAAAACGATAGATGAATTTAGGGCCAAGTTTTGTTACAATAAAAAATCTATTAAGCCCACTAGCCCACATAGTAGAATTGAAATAGATTCCATAGTGAGAGGCAATAATCCCCAATTCGCGACGCTCAAGAGACTTTCCAAGATTTTTGAGGCGCATTTGTTCAAAAGCTTCATGAAATTTTTGTATATTCATAGTGTTTATTTTTTAGAATAATCTAATGCTGACTTTAAAGAAATTATGACTAATTCTGATAATTTTTTAGTGCCTCTAAAATAAGCACTTTCTTCAGAATCTCTAGATAAAGATCTTCTAATATATGATAGTCTTTGTTTCTCTAAAGTTTCTATAATTCTTTTAATATTTTCAGAAAGGTCGCAGTTTTTCATATCTGCGACCATTTCTTCTATGTGTTTGTTATCCATGTTTAAAAATGAAACTTATGAGTGGATAATAATCCACTGAACTCCATTCTCCACCAAGAATATATAATTTCTTGATAAATTTACAGTTATATCTCTTCTTAAAGAGTAGTTCGAAAATGGCTCTAATAGTATAAATAAATAAATATACTATTGCTGAGAATACTTTAACAACTATATCAATTATTGTTGCAATTAAAATACACGATCCAATAATAAGTGTAAGGATAATGTACTCAAAATAAAATAAAATATTTTTCATAATTCTTGATATAATACTCCGTTATGTTTAACAATTATTTCAAAATTTACATTTCCCCAGACTTCTCTGGAGAACCCGTTAATAGTGTCAATTGATTTAATTTTATTAAATCTTCTACGTTCCATCATTTTTAAGAATTTTTCTTTATCCATTACTGGATTTTCTGTAGAATTTTTCTCAAATAAATCTGCAATTTTTTTGTAATCTACCATAGTTATTTAATTTTAAAAGGATTATCTAAAGAAAACACAATGAGGTAAATTTCTCATTTGGGATCCCGCAAGTGTCTTAATTGTTTACTTGCTTCACACAGCCTATCGAACAACCGGAGCTCTCGAAGTCTCTATCCCTACTGTGTACCGTTCGGCTTCACGCTGTTCCGCGCTTCATTTACCAGACCTAAGACTTATCATTATGTTTTATTAGTGGCGCAGGCAGGATTCGAACCTGCGACCCTCAGGTTATGAGCCTGATAAGCTACCTCTGCTCTACTGCGCAATTTTATATATGAAGTATATTATTTTATTTGAGCGAATGAACGGAATCGAACCGTCATCCTTAGATTGGAAGTCTAATGCACTAACCATTGTGCTACATTCGCATTATATTTATAAAATAGTATTTTAAATTATTAATATAGTAGGCATACATAGAATCGAACTATGATTACTAGAATATCAGTCTAGCTTCCTAACCATTAGAAGATATGCCTATGCAAGAACACCTATAACTTCTAGGTTTAGGTGCCTTGATTTCCTTCTTTCAACTGAAAGATGAACTCAAGCATAGTTGGTAGGACTCGAACCCACAACCTGTGGTTTTGGAGACCACTGCTCTACCAATTGAGCTACAACTATATAATTAGTGGAGCTACCGAGATTCGAACTCGGGATACTAGAATGCAAATCTAGCGTGTTACCAACTATACCATAACCCCAAATTTAGTCCTAAATGGACTAAATTAAAAATATGACATCGGGCGATAATGCCTAAAAAACCCACATACCCGCCAGTATGCTGCCTGTTTATTATGTTTTGGCGGAAACAATTTTATCAGGACTTTATAAAATACAGCTATAATTCTGTATAGAAAAACCGTCCTCGGACGGCCATGTCCATTCAAGAAAGAATGGCGGAGCTTTAATAATAGTGCTCTCGCTTGGACTTGAACCAAGAATGAGTGATTATGAGTCACCTAGTATAACCTTTTACTTACAAGAGCTTTTCTTACATTATTCTATGTAAGAAATTACAGAAAATTATGATTAATTTTACTTATTAAAAGATTCGAATGATTTCAAAATCTTTTAAATCTCCGTATTTGGCCTCAGTAATAAGTGTACCAAAGTATTTACTAAAGTGCTCAGCAATTTCTCTAGAAGCACATCCTAAAAATGCAGTATTAGAAAAAGCTTGACATGATCCATTTTTAGGATTAAGTGCACCTAAACCTGAAAAACCGGTTATACTGGCTATTGCACTATCTCCAAGAATAAGATATATTTCTCCTTCTACTTTAAATTTACCTACTATTTTTATTCTACCTTCTTTAATTTCATCACTATAATAAGTAGAATCTTTACGTATAATAGGATTAAAAGGATAGCAGATATAAGAATCTTCTGGATTCTTTGTAAAAGATAGTTCCTTACCTAAGTTAAGTGCTTTTTTAATAATGTTTAATTTAAACATTGCTGCGGAAGCTTTACTGATTTTCTTTATATAGCACAATTCAGAAAGTACTTCATTATAATTTAAACCAAGAACATTACAAGCATCGCATAATGATTTAATACTTCTAAAATCAAATTTTAATTCACTTTCATTAAAAGCCTGTAGTGCAATTTCTTTTAGAGATTCATTGCCACTATTATACCATTCTTGAGCCTTTTCAAGAGTGATAGATACATTTCTTTTTATCATTTTTTAATTTTTATAATAATTAGTAATAATTTTAAAACCCTCTAAATTACTATACTTGGCTTCTGTAATAGTCATGCCAAAATACTTACTGAAATGCTCAGCAATCTCTTTAGAGGCACAACCTAGTAATTCATCATGAGTACCATAGAAACCTAAGTTAGCGTAACAGCAAGTAGTTCCGCCACCAAGGATATTACATTCAGTTTTTCCAACCTTAATTTTACCTATTATTTCTATTTTACCTGAATTAAGTTGGCCCTTATAAAGAGTAGAGTTCTTATTTACACATGGATTAAAAGGATGATAATAAAGACAAGGCATTTTAGAATTTTTGGTAAAAGGTAAATCTTGTCCTAAATTAAGAGCCCTTCTGATAATACTCAATTTAAACATTGCTGCAGCAGATTTGCTGTTACTAAATTTAATTATATCTTCAATAACAGAATTTACATTATTGTAATTGATATCAAGAACTTCACAAGCTTTTTTAAAAGTTTTAATATTTTTAAAAGATTTATTTTCGCTGTTGTGCAATGTATTATCAGGTGTAATAGTTATATCTCTTTTCATATTTTTTAATTATTTATTTGCGTTCCAGGCTGGACTCGAACCAGCAATCTACAGATTAACAGTCTGTTGCATTAACCAATTATGCTACTGAAACTATTATAGCAGGACAACCTCTTAACCTGCCGTGGTGCGATAAGTTTTTTATTAGTTGCAGGGCCGCACTTTCAACTTAAACCCCGAAAAGGTAATTTTAACTATGGTATGTGGAACGGGCTGGTTACGCTCCAACTCCTATGGATTTTCAGTCCATCGCTTCTACTAAGTTAGCTTCCATTCCAACATGAGTAACTTATTTCTTTACCCAAACAGATTTATATGAATATTCTTCTAATAGGTGTGAAATCATATAAAATACGTATGTAAGCAATATTATATCGGACATTGATATATTTTCTCTATTTCTATAGAGTTTTAGTCCAAAATGAGATTTATCATCTTCAAGGTGTATAAATACGCAATTTTGCCGTTCAATCCAACAGAAACTTTTAATTGTATAAACAGTATTATTCCTATTTATTTTTATTGAACGAAACTTTTGCATTTCTTCATCGTGAGTAAATGAAGGGTCATACAAATTAATTATTGAAGGATTTTTTAATTCATTCCAAAGATATGAAATATATTTAATATAATCTTTATAAAGAATTTTTGTGGATTTATCAATATCATTAATTCCACTTAATAAATTCTTGGACATTCTATTTACAGTTGAATAAATACTCGTTTCATCGTAAAACTCTTCAATATAATGAAGCACTTTATAAAGTTCTTCAGCTGAAGCTACTTCTGGAAATTTTCCTGATAAAGGTCCTTTTATTTTACGAGCTCGAACGAATTGTTCAGGATCTGTAATGCCACATTTAGTGAAAAATATGTCATTACCAAAATAATCATCTTCATTAAAAAGATATGTAATGTAGAAAGTATTAGAATTTTCAACTACTTTTCCATTAATTGGATGTTCATTAGGAAGTTGTAATGTAATTTTACTTCCAGGTTTCAACTCGTTAAATTTGAAATATTTCATAATTTTTTTTTTAAATTAATCCCACCATATACCCATTCGATAGTTTCGAATTGTATAATAAAGATTTTTACATTTTAATACATACATATCTTGCTTGAGCCATGATTTCTTACTCCATTCTTTTACAAGATCACTTTGGTCCGCAGGTATGAATCTGCTAATATTTTTGAGATTGATATATCGTGTAAATTCGTATTTATCAGGATGTGTTGATATCATTTCCATATTATCAATCTCTTCAGACAATACTTTAAGTAGATATTCACAGATACGTAAATCGCGTAACACACTCTTTTCGCTTGTTACATTATCACCACTACTCCACCATTCTATCATTTTCTGAACTTTTTTAAGTTCAAGACGATAAAAGAATGCATAATCCCATTGTCTATCATTCCAAATTACTTTGAAATAATAAATAAGATTTCCAATTCCTTGTTTGAATTTTCTGTAATATTGTTTCATTGTTAGTTTAATTAGTACAGGAAATGGGACTCGAACCCACACGAACATATTGTCCAACAGATTTTCTTGCTACACTATGTTTCCATAGCCAGAACTTTCCTTACCCTACTCATGCTTACATGTTGTCTACCACTATTTTTGTAACTGCAGCTTTTTATATTTCAGGCAGATGCTGTCTTAGATTTGTAGGCTTTAATAGCATGTTTGTTCTGTTGTAGTCTGGACTGTCTCTTTACCATATTGAAATTCTAGCTAGATGTGAGTGTAGTTTCTATAACTACCAAGAGCAGTCCCTATACTGCTACTTTCAACGTCTTTTGGTTTTAATTTTATACTCACAAATTTCAACTTAGGTATTACCCGTTCAGTCTCTACACGCTTGTTGGAATATCCGTCTTGCAATTTAATGCATCATACTTTTTACTCTAATAGGCGCTACCTATCTTACCCATTTCAGCCGTATGAAACTTCTCTTATTCCAATTTTCGCTCGGTATAGTCCTTACACATTATTAATTAGTGTTGGCACTCTTTAAGGTATAACCTATTTGCATTATGTGCCTAGAAAAGGATTTCCACCGAATTTAGGTAATTCTACTATGGGATTTCTCGCCATAGCACTCAAATTAGTTTAAGTCTGTTGCGTCTACCAATTCCGCCATTCCTGCAACTTATAAAAATAAATAATTAGAGCAGCATAACAGATTCAAACTGTCGCCTTTAGATTGGAAGTCTAATGTGCTAATCACTAACACCAATGCTGCATATTCCTTCTAATTAATAGAAGGCTTTAAGAGTTCTATATATATTATATTTTATTCAAGGGGGTGATCTCATAAATTCCTCCGTTTTTAGTAGTTAATACAATGTTATATATCTCTTTAAAAAATCCAAGTAGGATTATGTTAAAAAATCAAAAATAAATAATTTTTATTATTAGATTAATCACGACTTGCTAAATCATAAGCTGTTACAGATTTCCATTTATTGTCGTCTAAAATAAATACATCTTCTAATGTTGGTTCGATTTCATCAAAAAATAAAGTTTTATTTTTCGTAAAATGCCCATTAGAATCAACTTCAAATGGAATATAATTAGCCACATTACCAAATGGCTGCCAAATACTACCAAATTGTGATAGTTCATTGTAACCATAACTCTTAATATAAACTATATTTATACCTTGAGCAAGTAATTCTCTTAATGTCTTTTTCATATTAATATAAATTAATTATGTAGATGATTTTATTACTAAATAAACAATTTTACTATTGAAAATTGAGAAAAGTCAACCCAAGGCTCACTACACCTTCGGAATTCCCGTTCTATTGTGCTGCGCAACGGTATCCACCAGCCCATCACCTGTCATACATTTCGTATGTCGACTACTTTGGATTTGTCGGATGTCGGTTTAGCTAGTGTATATATTCAGCTTTATAACTTTGGAAGTTAACTGAAATATACACTTAAAAATGTACTAATTTTATTAAACTCTAATTAATTAAGTGAATGTTATATACACCGTAATTATCAAAAGAATTTAATAAAATGGGGTAAGTAAAAAAGTATAGCGTGAGTGCATAAGCCCCTTTACTTACCCCTTGACCATATCTACTACTGGCATTTTTCAATGCCAATAGCAAATATTTAGACTAAATCATAGTTATAAATGTGAGTATTCACGATTGCATTGTCTCCGAAGCGCAAAGTCTGATAAACATCATCCTTGGTAACTTTGATTTGCTTGCCCTTAAGCGCTTCCATTGCTTCATCAATGGTAGCATATGAAGTATATTCCTTCGTTGCAGTGCCAGTAGTCTTTACCTTTGGCAAACGCTTACCGTCTGCATCAACTGGGAATGCAACTTTTGCCAACTGATTTGGGAAGAAGCGCATGTTTCTTTCTGTTCCAGTTTCTTTGTTCTCCACTTCCACCATAATAAACAGCGCCATAGTAGGAGCTGTTGCATCTGGTGTAAGATTTACCTGCAAAACTTCATAGTTTTCGGGAATAGTGATAACATCACCTACGCTCAATGGATCACCTGCATCCATATTGCGAACAGCTTTGTTGAACTTGTTACCTTCAACCTTAGATACTGTACCCTTACTGTTGTTGATCTCGTTAAGAATTGATTGTGCTAATTCAATTTTCATTGTTTTTTGTTGTTTTTATAAAAATTAATAATGCTGTCTAACATTCCAGCTGCCAAGAGCTAATACCTCCACTCGCGGTAATTTTTTTACTTAGTTTATTCTAAGACGGTTAACCTATACACCGTAAGGTTTATAGAGAATATTAGTTACTAACAAAGAACTTTAGCTCCTTCGCAGAATGGCTTTGCACGCATTGATAGATTTAATTCAGGGTGTCTACTCCACATCTCAAATGTAGGAATACTCATTTCTACCCATTCACCAGTTTCAAGGCGAAGCAATAATCCTCTATCACCCAATTCTACTAATTCTGCATCAAGGTATTCACCATTGATTTTTAATGCAGCTTTAAAAACATTTTTCATTTTTTCTTCAATAAATTATTTAAGTTATTCATGAGTGATATCACCCTTGTATATAAGACTAGGACCATTATCCAAATCCACAAAATAGACTCCGCGAATTTCAGCAATATCTGTAATACGAAGACGATTTTCATCTTTAATGTCTTCTAAATAAACCTCTAAATCATCGATATCCACAGAGCAACCTTTAGGAAGATCTGCATCTAAATCATACTTAAGCATATGCAATGATTCATCCGTACTGCATGTTTGCAAAGTCGCACCAATATGAAGGAGACTTTTCAATAAAGGGGTTAAATTCTTTTCCATTTTATACACTGTATTTAGTAAAGTTATACATATGCGGGCATCCGCTAAAATCCGATTACCCTTATACACCTGGATAGATTATAAAGCGAGGTGAATCGAGGCACGAGAGAGGAGCGGCGCCTGAGCTCCTCTTACCCATATAAGTTAGGATAGATTAACTTGGCCAGGTGGTCGGCCTTGAGATGGGTGGGTGTCGGGGTGTGGGCGACAAGCAGAGTCCAGAGAGAAGGTCTCTGGTCGGATCCAACAGAATGTTGGTCCACCCTTAAAGAAAAAAAAAGCCCTACCAGAGCGTACTCCAGTAGGGCTAAAACATTCTAATGCTTAGGGTTCCACCATATGCTTATTTAGCAGAATTTCCCCCAATCAAAAGGCTCTACGCCAAATGAATCACGGCAAAGACTGCGCAGAGTGCCTGCTTGCACTTCCAACTGTATAATTTTGTCGAGAAGCGCATTCTTAACACTTTCCTTGTCATTGCTGTTGAGTGTTATTGAAATGCCTTCAAGCAAATTGGAAATAGATGCATCAACAAGTTGATATTTACCATTTTCGGAAGGAACCACAGCAATTTTGCCGTAGAATTTAGCACCTGCGTTACTGAGTTCAACCAATTTTTTGGCTGCTCCTTTGACCATAAGGTTTCCATTGTCGCTGTCAAATGCGTGTTCCAGCAATGAAATCATATCAGATGGGCAAAAATCTTTGTTTTTCATAATTTGTGTTTTTTAAAATAAATATATGGGTTAAAAAAAAAGGCAAATCCCACCTATCGATGGGATTCACCTGTTGGGCACCGTGATTACTCACCAAATGCCTTGTCTGCATCTTCCTTAGAGTCGAAGATGTTAACTTCGGGCACGAAGCCGTAGCCACCGTTGTAGCGGGTGTCAGCGCTCCTGTATTCGAGCCAGCGCAGAGTTATGAACTTGCCTACCACGCCGTTGGCAGGGTCGTTGAACTTGGTGCAGGCATCGAAATAGGTTTGTCCGAGCACCAAAGGCCAGACCTTGTCAAAGAAGGTGCCGCTGGCTTTCACAGCGTAGATGCCGTTAGAGCCGTCGTCCTTGATTGCTGGCTTCGGGCGGTTGAGACCATTGAGGACGAGGGACTGCTCCCCATCTTCATCGAAGCACACTGCGAGGGCTTCATAGTTGTGGGACTCTTTGTCTTCGCGTGAGGTAAAACTAACATTGAACGAAGCGAGTTTTTTCACTGGGTAAACACCTTCGGCGAGTCTTTGGCTACCGAAAACTTTGGTCTTGCTTACTTCGGTTGAGATTTCTTTTTTCATTTTAGAGTGAATTTTAAAAGTTGGGCAATATTGCCTATTCTACTAATAATCATATTAATTTGAATAGATTAAAAGGAATCCAAGGGAACCATTGGTCGACACGCCAGTGTCGAAACAAAGAGGTCAAGCGTCGCTACGTTTGTCGACACGTCAGTGTCGAAACACCAAGCGTGATCAAACGGCAAGACGTTTGTCGACACGTCAGTGTCGAAACACCCTTAGTATAATAGGAAGAAAATAATCTACCGAATTCCTTCGGTAGATTATTTAGTAACCACAGACAACGCTTCTCCTTAGAAAAGCATTGTCTCCACAACAAAAAAGGTGGCTGATTGTTCTTTGGCTCAGCCACAAAGCCAGCGTGTACTAACCGAGGTTTTCGCGCTCGTCAGCGAGGATTTGCTGAATTTCTTCCAGCGTACCACGGTACACGATGCCATTGATAACTACTTCGTATATCATAGCGGTGTCTTTTTGGGGTTAAGTGAAACAATAGGTTAATTAACTCTGCGGTTCAAGTACTCATATATTAATAATTAGATTATTCACGAAACAGATTTTCGGACTTGTACGAAAAAATGTTTCGAGAATAATATAATTTTTGGATAGATTAAAAAACGAAAACCCAACGCGGTTTTCGTTTTCATTTTCCCAGCCGAGAGGCCGGGGGTCTCGAGGTATAAGAGGACTCACACGCTCATAACTCATACATATACACACTTCTTATTAAAATATACACTCATAATTTATACATAGTATATCAATTATTTTTACACCAAAATTACTAAAAAATAAAACATTATATTATTTAAATCTACTTCATTTTTTAAAGAGTTATTAATCTAAATCATACTAATCCATAAATTATTTATTAAATTAATTTTTATAAATTCAATTTAACTTCTAAAATCCGACCTTAAAATAAACACCCGGGGGGGGATTTAAACCCGGGAGGGGGTATTTTTTAGAGTAGTTGTATACGACTTATTTTAAGCTTTTCTGAGGCCTTAAAAAATCTGAAAGGTATAGTTACTCACTAAAGTACCTAAAAGTTACTGAGTGACCTCTCACATGCCCTCCTGGACATATTAAGTATAAGTTCTATAAGTATAGAAATAAGTATATGTTTGTCGGTAAATTTGACGCAACACCTAGGTAAATTTGACGCAACCTAAAAGTCATTTTGACGCGAACATCTGTAAATTTGACGCAACCTAATTTGGATTTTTATAAAAAAATATGTACTATTGGTAAGCATATGAAAAATAAAAAACATGTCCAATTACCTAATGGTCTTATAAAAACTGATTCTATAGTTCCTAAAGATCTTCTTGTGTATTTAGCAATTAAGCGATTTGAAGACTGGGAAACGCATACAGCATATCCTTCTTTAAAAGAGATTGCAAAAGTATGCGGATGTACAGAAAAAACTGTATCAGAATCTATAAAAAGATTAGTTGCAACTGATTATCTTGAAGTAGAGAAATATAAAAAAGGTAAAAAATATTTCTTTAAAAAATACAAGGGATTTGAAGCATTTGCATTAGAATTTTTAGATAGGGATGATTTATCGTTTACAGAAAAACAATACTTAGCAGCACAACAACAATTTTTAATTTTAGAAAATAATCTAGGAAAAACAACATATAGTAGTTACGAAATGAGCAATAAAATAAATATGTCACCTTCAACTATTCAGAGGTGTGACAGATCTTTAATAGCTAAGGAATACCTAACAATAATTCCAACAAAAGTAAAAGATGAAGAAACAGGTCTTCTTAAAAATGAAAAAATTTTTAATCTAGAAAAATTTGGACAAGCTGTAGTATTTGTTTTAAAGAATCATGAAAAATCTATTCAAGAGTTAAAAGAAGAAAATGAATCATTAAAAAAGAATCAAGATATTATACTTAGAGAGATTAATAAATTAAAAACTGCAAGAGGAGAAGCAGAACTTATATTATAATATGGAAAAAAGGAATTATCGAAACTATAGATAACTTCTTAGATTCATTAGGAACTACAGGAAGAGTCACTGTAGAACTAGTAGGAGACCTCCCTGTAATAGGAGGTGGCCATAATGCTCAAACTGATTATATATCTCAATTACAATTTCAATAGGGAATAACTGCAAATATTGGAAAAACTATTAAAGATGCATTTAAAAGTGGAGCACCTTATGGAGCAGATTTTATATTGCCAGCTTCAGCAATTAGAGTATCAAGATATAAACAAGGAAATAAATTAAAATTAATAAAAAAGAACAACAATGCCAACAAAAGAAGAATTAGGATTAGTAGCTCAATCAGATAATACTAGAGTATTAAATGGAAGACCTTTTAGTACTTCATCAGTTAATACTACTTTGTATTGGGATCCCTAGACACAACAGTTCGAAAAAAAATTTGATACAACAGTTTCTACATATTAGAATAATAGGGTATCTAAACGTAAAGTTAGCACAACATCTAGAAGATTAAGGAATCATAAATTTAAAAGTAGAAATGCTCAAATAACTCAAGCCCCACGTAGTACTGAGGCAATAACTATTACAGATCCCACTACAGGAGTACCTATTACAACTACATATGGGAGTTCTACATATGCTAATTATAATAAATAGATGACAGAATTAAGAGCTAGAAATGAAGCTCTTGAAAAAGGACAGGGACAAACTGGAGCATTCTTAACATTTGTTGGGAAAGGGCTGTCCCCTTCTACATATCTTCAAGGAATCTCTAGTGCATATAAAGGAGAAGATGTAAAGCAAGGTATTATAGATGCATTCGATCCTAATAATACGTTAACAGGCAGTCATGCAGGGGATCTTGCAGTAGATGTAGCTACATTATCTATTCCTACTGTACTTAAATCTGTTGTGCCTAAAGTTGCCACAAAAGGACTTTTAAAAGAAACAGCTCCTACAGTAAGTAAAGAAGCTTTACAAGATTATTATAGTAAATTACAAAATACTCAAGGAAATGTTATCCTTTAGTAGTTAGGAAATACTAAAGAAGAAATTTTACAAAATATGTAGGGACCTTCTTCAAAAGAATTTGTAAAAAATTTAAAAGATAAATTAGATACCCTTACAATAGAAAAACTTAGAACTGGTGAATATTCAAAAATTATAAATAAAGTAGCAAGATAGGAATAGCTTACTCCATATGAATAGAATTTGTATGATTAGGTGAATTATTTAAAAAGGCTTAGGGCAAGAATAAATTCGGAAAATCCTGCATTAATAGGAGTATCTTCAGACAATTCTACCCCAACTAAATTATCTGTAATACAAGATTTTGATAGGTCAGGATCAATCCCTTCGGAAGGAGAACCTATAATTAATGGTGTTGGAAAAGTAACAGGAGTCCACTATTATGACCCACAATTATACAGTGACTTTACTAAATACGATTTTATTCCTAGAATGTTACGAAATTTAAAATAGCAGTATCCAAAAATAACTTCTAAATAGCTAGATGAAGTAAAATAGTTAATAGAAAATCCAAATATTGAAGTTTTTGGAAGATATGCTCCAAAGGGCTAGGGTGGATCTTATGATGGAACGATAGAATTCCCTTATGGTGAACAAGCTCACAGTGATACTGTTTATAATCACGAATTTACACATGGTATTAGAGATAAAATAAGTAAGTGGTTAAGTGATAATGGATTTATTGAAAATCTTGAAGAACCATTTAAATTGCAACTAGTTAAAGATTATAATATTCCAAAATCATTTATAAATAATAGTGAATTCTTAGATTTAATGCCTTATACACCCAAAGAAACTTCAACTTTACAATTATTAGATAAAGCTGGATTAAATTTTAGTAAGAAGGTAAAGCAGGAAATAAGTCCTGTAAAAGAGATTTTTACAACAACTTCTGGAGAACTTAGGCCGATATTTTTTAATAAATTTGTTAAAGAACATGGTAGAATTCCTAACTTTGAAACAAATGAATTAGAAAGATATGTATCGGGATTATCTGATATTGATTTTATAAAACAATTTGAAAAGCTCAATGGTTATAGTTATGATATATTAAAAGGCAGTGGAAAAAGCCCCTTTATTAGAGTAAATAATATAAGTAAACCATCCTTTTTTAAATCCCCTAAGGAAAAATTAAAAGAAGCAAGAGAGGCCTTACAGAGGGTTACTTTTGATGTAGCTCAAAACACCGTAAATTAGAAGGATTATAATTAGGGATATTATGCTAAGAAAGGAATAAAGCTTATTAAAAAGAATAAACAATGAAAAATCTTATATTATTTTTATGTCTAATTATACTATTAGCATGTTCTAAAAGTAATCCTTCGCTAAGAACAATTACATATTATAATAAATTATTCTCAATAGAATAGACTGATTCTATAATAAAAGCAGAAGAAGCATTTTATTTAGATAGCATTCCTATAATTACCCAAGATTCTGCATTTTATGAATACTACTACATAAATGATAGTCTTATATTAAGATTTATAGAAAAGAAAGATAGTGTGTAGGTAACTAAAAGAATTAATAAAATACAATGAATTTTGGATATATAAAATCTAAACTATCTGGAAAAGAATCTATATTCAATTCTCAAATAAAAGTTCCAAATAAATTTGAATATAATATTCCAGAAGTATTAGACTAGGGAGATAAACCTATATGCACAGCTTGTTCCGCCCATGTATTTTTAAAATGGAATTATAATAAAGATTTTAATCTTTATAAAATATTTGAAAATAGTTCTCCAACATAGGAAGGAACATAGATTAAAAATGTACTTGAGTACCTTAAAAGGGAAAAATTGATAGATAATTATGGTTTAGTAAAATCAGATATTGTATTAAAAACTGCAATATTAATTAATGGTCCTTGTGTAATTGGGCTCCCTGCATATAATACTACAGAATAGTTTTGGAAAGGAACTGGAAAAACTCAAGGACATGCAGTTTCTATTATAGGATGGGATACTTTTGGATTTATTATTAGAAATAGCTGGGGATATAATTGGGGAAATTTAGGGAATACTATACTTCCTTATGAAGACTTTAATAAAGCCCTAGAAATCTGGACATTAATAAAATAAATTATTGATTTAACTTTTTTAAATATTTAATATAAAATCAAATGAATTTTTTAACATTTATTTGCTAGGAGATTTTATAAAACTATATATTATTGAATAGAAATAATAAAAAGCATATGGATAACTTACTTAATAATTTAGTAAAGAAACTTTTAGTAGAAGGCTCAGCAGAGTTTTCTAAAGACGGACTAAATATCAAAGCATTTTATGATAATGGTTGTTTAAATATAAAAACAACATTTAAAAGTCCTAAAGAAGATGACAAAACAGAAAAATTACTTAATTCTTTCGAAGATTATGTAAAGAGTTTAAGTGATGAATTATTTATCGAGCTTGTTGAATCTTTCGAGGAGGGGAGATTAAAAGAGCTTCAAGATAAATTAGATACAAAACAATTTGATTTAGTTACAGAAGCTATTTCAGAATTTATGGCTAACCTTAAACAAATTGCACATAGTAAAGTTAAAGAAATTGACAAAGATATTAAAGATCTTGAAGAAGAATTAACTGAGCTGATTGAAAATCGAGATTCTTATATACATGTAATAAATAAAGAATTTTTGTTTTAATAATTGAGAATTTAAATTAATGTATTTTTGTGGGTGAATTTAATTGTGAAATTAGGTTCACCTTTTTAATTAACTAGCCTCATAGTATAAAGGTTATTACTGGGGACTCTAAATCCTTTGATCTGGGTTCGAATCCTAGTGAGGCTACAATGGGAACTATTTTTAAGCACAAAAATAAATATATTCAATGTCGTAATTTAGAAAAGAAATTAAAAAAACTAAAAATAAATAAAGATGACATTGAAATAATTAAAGATAACATTCCTAATGACTCTTTAGAATTAGAATTTGTTAATCTTACAAAAAAAGAAAAAATTGAGAAAGATCCAGATATTGTTAAATACTACATATTTAAGAATTCTAAAGGAAATTACTTACTAGGAGTAAATAAACCAGATTTAACATATATTAAAAAGTTTGGGTATGATGTATCTGATTATGAATTAATTGATACTTGTACATATCCAATTCTAGAAAAGTATATGAAGTGGAATCCTGAAACTAAAACAGGAATAAAATGATGGAATCAATGAATGCTGGTTTTTACCAAATACGTGCGAATTTTGCATCACTGCATGATGCCTTTAATAAAAACATGGATTGGTTTAAACAACAAATGGATGATTTAAAAAAGCAATTAGCTGAAAAAGATAAAGAAATAGAAGATCTTAAAAAGAAATTAAATGAAAAATCTACTAGATGATCCTGATGTATTAAACCTTTATAAAAGTCTTCAAAGTAAAAAATATTAGAGCATAGAAGATTATTTAGAATCTTCATATATAGAAGATACTCCTATAACTCCAGTTAAAAAAGATACTTTTACTCCAAATATAAAATTTGGAGGAGAAAGTATTCAAAACTTTGAAGAAGATTTTGATTATGGACTATAAATAGCATTAGCATACTTGTGCAGTAGCTCTTGGAGAAGATGTATTTAAAATAGAGAATTATCCAGAATGGTTAAAATCTAATAATAGCAAAGATATTATTATATTAGAAGATTGCAATAAAGATTAGTTAGAAGACAAATATCTTTATTGGGAACATACTATAAATTATAAAAAATATGCTGATACAGAAGTATAGACAAGCACGAAAAAATTTAGGCCTAGAAGAAGGTCTGTTTAATGATGTAAATGAAGAAGTGGTAATAGGCCACGAATATTATGAAGATGAGTCAGATAAAGATTACTTGGATCATTATGACGATGAAGCTACAAGATATTTTGACTCATTATGTGAAAATGAAGATTTAGAAGATTCAAATATTAATTTATTCGCTGCAAGTATAGATCCAGAGGATGACTCTGGTAATACAGAATCTAAAATGCAGGACTTCTTAGAAGAATATGCAGGAAATGATATTCTTAATATTTTAAGAAAAGATTTAATGTCTTTAGCATCTGATATTAAATGGATAAAGGAAACTAATAGCCAAAATGAACCTTTTGCTCTTGCTTTTAGAGATGCTATAAAAGAATTATTATGGTAAGTGCATTTTCCTTTGAAACCAAAAAAGCATATAGTGCTAGTTCTGAAATTGAATTAATGGAAATATTTAAAGACAATAATTTAACTTATCCCCAATATAAAAATATAGAGGGACATGAAGGAATAATATTTGCGGAAACTAAAGAAGAACTTATGAAAAAAGTTTATGAATATTATACTGAATCTTTAAAAGAAATTCAAAAAGAACTTATTAAATTAAATATGCAACACGATCAAGATATCATAAATATTACTGATGAATTAAATAAAATAAGTGTAAATATATAAATAAAAATAGCGAGCTGAATAAAATCAGTTCGCTATTTTTTTTTATTTTAAATTCATTATTTTGTAAAATTTTTAGAGAAAAAGTTTTTAGGGATTCATACGTCTATTTAACTCCTTATTTATTTCTTTTTCTGCCTCTGCTTCCATATTCTGTGTTGCTAAATACTTTTTAATTAAAAACTATGACATTCTATTATTTGCTTTTGCATGTATTCTTGCCAAATCTTCTTCTGTAAGATGAGGATCATATGGTATGTTCTCTATTGGTGTATAATTAAGACTACGCAAATGATTCAAATACCATAAGTCAGGAGCCTCAACAGAAACTTCAGGTAAAGATTTTCCATAAACAGTTACTCCAGGCAGTGTAATAGGATTATTTTTAGATCCTAATGATGAAACTCCCATAGGGTAATAATACTCACCATCAGATTCCTACTTAAAATATTTCTTTTCAGTGTCTGCGTCTATTTGTCTTTTTGGCACCAGTTTATTAAAACCTGCTTTAGTATATCCATGTGAGTCAAGTATTCTTTCCCGCTGTCTGCTGTTTTTTATTTTAAATTTATTGGGGAAATAAAATTCTCCAGTTTTAGGATTATAAAAATTTGCATCAAATGATGAGATAGGTGTTAAAGCATCCATCTCTTTTTTTACATTAGCAGGATCTCGAGGGAAACCCTAATTATCAAAAAAATTAATTGGCATAATGATTTAATTTAAATTATTATTATTTATTAAAATATCTAATTAATTTACCTCCATTTTTTCTGTATATATTATGGATTCTTTATATCTAGGATCATTAACATACTAGATTATTGGTATTTGTTTTTTCACTATTTAAAATAATTTATTCTATTTGGATAATTATAACTAATTTTATTGTTAGATTTATATAAAGATCCTCCTTTCTATTTTTTATAAATTATGGGATGATAAATAAAAGGTTCTCCTGTTCTCCAATTTACATGTGCAGGTCTGCCTCCAAATTCTTTAGCCCATTCATTAAATTTATCAACATATTGTTTTGCTGTAATTTCTCCAGATTTATAACTATCTTCCAAATCTTTAATGTAATAATTATGGGCTTTAGGTTGGTCCTTTATTACAAATTCAAAGTCTCCAATTTCTGGATTAAAGTCTAAGACAGGCATAGGACGAACAGAAGCATTATTGAATCCAGGGCTTTTTCCTGCATATACTAAAGTATTTCCAGGCTTCTGCGCTTCCAATGTAAACCATCTATATGCATCAGGAGAAATTTTAGTTCCTGGAATATTTTCTCTACGTCCTTTTAGAACAGGACTATTAAAACCTTTTATCATTGTCCGCCATATTCCAACTCTCTCTATTGACTATGGTATAGTTAAATACTCAGAATCAGCTCCAATAAAACTCCCTGAAGGTGCTTTTTGTATTGCTCCTCTACTAGCTTCTACTAAACTCTTTGGTAGAGGAAATCCTATATCCCCTGGGGTAAATCCTAATCTCCAAGATCTTTGATCCCAAGACTTTCTAGAATTTCCAAAACCTTCACGATTTAAATAATTACATGGGGGAAAAAATGTAAAACTTCGAGATTCATTATCATGCACCATAGGAGTTCCTTTAAATGTTTCTATTGTAATCCCTGTAGGAGAACTTTCAGCAAGTCTTGTTTCGAGAGGCGTAGCTGTTCCCAATGAAACTTGTTCTTTAGCTTTGTTGAATTTCAATAAGCCTGGATTCTGTGCTTCACTATAAGGATCATACGCATGTATACTCTTTGCTGATGGCATTTTTCCATATATATATAATCCCTAAGCTCTGTCATATAGTCCATATTTAGCAGCATCGTACATGCCTCTAAGTCTTCCTGATTTATAAAAATCAATAGCAGGTTTAAATGCATTTTCTAGATCTTTTGATAATTTTCCTGCATATCTAACTCCAGATGAAATACCTCTATTTAACAATTTAGGCCCTGCTATATTTATAGGATTTGCAAAATCAACTGCATATCTCCAATTAGAATCTTCTGCAAGTCCAAGAGCATCTCCAATATGTTGCCCTGTAGTTCTACCAGTAAGTGCTTTAGAAGTTTCATCAATTGCTATCATTCCAGCAGTATCTCCAAGAATATTTCCACCTACTGTTCCTGGGGCAAATGTAGTAGTAATCCATGGAGCAGCAGCTCCAGCTGCGTACATTCCAGCTCCACCATATAATGCTCCTCCAAATACAAGATCTGCCTATCTATTAAATGCTCGATTCTTAGCTTCAGCATTATCCCATCTTAATCTCTATTTTATATCCATATATTTATTAGAGGAAGGATCTACAAAAGTATTTCCTCTATCAAAGTGCTCATTATATACAGAACTACTTATATCTTTATTTCCAGAGAAATCTTCTTGAGATACATCTCTTGTAGAATTATCTTTATTATTTAATGATTTCTTTGCCTAAGGCTGCTACTTTACTGGAGGTGTTGCATCAATTAAAGTATGTCCTTCATTTTTATGATTTTCAACCCATTCTTGAAGAGAATGATTTCCAGTGCCATTTATTATATACTTTTCATTAGCAGCATTAGGATTTAATTTAATAATATCCTAAGCAACCTATTCATAGGGTCTGGTTATATCTATATAATATCCCTTAGCTTCTTTGCTTTTATTTAAATTATACTATTTACTCATACTATTTATATTTCAATATTCCTCCTAATCTATACTTTTTTCTAGCATTTTGTACAGCCTATGCAATAGAAGCATCTTCTGTTGGTTGTACTGAAGGTTCATTAACTATTTTAGCACTAGCCTTTTTACTATAATAATCAACTAGCCTTGATTTTAATTCTGTGTAGTGCTCTTCAATATCAGATTTTCTTGAATTAGAATGGCATCTTTTTAATGCTTCCTCTTTATCTATTTCTAACCGAATCATAGCCTACTATGGGGTTCCCTGTGTTATCTCTTGAATATACTTGGAATCACGATTTTCTCTAGCCTTTTTATTTAGTTCTTTAAGTTCGTATATTCCAAAACCGATCCCACCAAAGAAGCCCGAAGCTATTGCCCCAGTTTTAATGTTATCGACAATTCTATTGACATTGTTTATAACTGCGCTACGACGGTTCTGCTAAAGAGTTATATCATCTAATTTCTTTTCTAATTTTAACTTTCGAGCATGATCTCGTGCGTATTCAAATTCTTTCATTTCCTTAGCTCTTTTCTAGGCTTTATTATTTCTATTATTTAAAAGCTGCCTTTCTACCTTTGCTAATCTTTTTCTGACTCTACTATAATATTGGGTATAAGCTTCTGAAAAAGGTATATGTTTCTTTTCTGACATTTTTAATATATCAGCAAAATCAGGTATTTCTTTCTATAGTCCCTAAATAATATCTTTATATTCTTCTGGATGTTCTAATATAGTATCAATACTGTATCCATTTTGGTCTGGCATATATGGGAGATCTTGGAAGAATACATTGTGTGTCTATAAATTATTGTCAGCCTTTGGAAATGAAAATACTCCCCCAACCTTAACACTCTCCCCAGTCTATAATTGTCCTACATCTTCTTTTTTTGGTATAGAGAATCTTCCTAAATAGTGATCCTCAGTGTAAGTTATAGGTATATCTAAATCTTGACTTTGTTGTGCTACTCTTTTTATATAATCGTCTAACGATTCTCCCTAATTTCTTGTATACTTGAAAACATTTTCATGAATATCGTGTTGTGCTTCATACTTTTCAACAGCCTTTTGTAAGTTAGTTATTGTTTCTGGTTTATATGTTAAAGGATTATATATTAATCCTGTAAAATCACCATTCCAATCCCAAACTGGAGAAGTACTTGAATTTCCTCCTCCTCCCATTCCATAGTATCCATTTGGAGAAACATTTGTTGATAATACCTATAAAGCATTATCTTCCGTTTTATTTCCGCCAAATGACCCAAATCGTTTTCCACACATTTTTTGTAAATACCAATAGTTAAATACATTTTGCATCTGTTGTGGATTAGTTGCCATTTTCTCAGAAACTTCTTTGGAGAACCCTAGTTTTTCTAAGAAAAATTTATTTGCTTCAATATCATTATAATCAATTGCCTAGTATACTTTAGAAGGAAGTTTCTTTTCTCCTTCAGTAGTTCCCCAAATCTATTTATATAAATGAGAAATAGCATCATTCATTCTTTCAGCATTCTATGGGTTCATTAACATTTGAGCAGTTCTATCATTGTGTTTTTGTTTAGTTGATAGACCATTATCTCCTATAGAATTAGATGCGGCAGTAATAGTATCAAGTACAGTTCTTCTGTCCATTAACTAAGGATTTTTTTGATACACTTGATATAATTCTTCAGGAGTTATTGGTAAGTCTACATTCTAATAAGGTTCACCATTAAATATATGCTATCTTTTAATAGCTAATGCTTCATCTGGATTGTAAGTTTCAAATAATTGCCATGCTAAATCTCCTCTAGCTTTCCCCGTATCTGGATTTTTACCAATGACAGCAAATTCAAATTCTGTACCATTTGGATGACTATATTTTCGTGTAATTCTTCCAGTACCAGTAAATTTTAATCCTAATTTTTTAGCTATATCATCTGCTGCTTCATTTGAATATGTCCATATTTCTATATCATGAGGTGCAGAATTAGGATTGTGCAATAAGCTGCTCCCCCTGGAAGTGCCCATTTGATAATTTATATACAGACCCAGCAACAAGCCCTTCATCTCCTATGGCATTCTCAATACTTGTTTTTATTTCCTATGCTCCTTTCTATAAATCTCCTTCCACTGTTTTTATTGGGGAAAACGTAATTTGACCACTTTCTTTTTTAAAGATACCAGTTATATTAGGAACTATTTTAAAATATTGATATATTTCTTCAGGACTTGGAATATCATCATAAATTGCGAGTTCTTCAGGACCAAAATCCTCAATTGGAGTATAAGATACTTTCTTCTTCTTAGTAATTTCATTTGGAATAAAAGGAAACGTAATATCAAAACGTATACTTTCATTATATTTTGAAGTATCAATTAATTGCTATTGATGTATAGGAGTACTTGTCCCTGTAAATGGATTATATACTACACTCTCTATTTCATATACTCCCTACTGTGTATGAGGATCAACTTTCAATGGCCTTGACTAATCTCTGTCAATAAGTTTCTATATACTAGGTGAATTTGGGATTTCAACTCCAATTCCAGTATGAACTTTGTCTAGTACATTATTATAGTGACTCTGATTCTAGGCTAATGTATCCTCAAATCTAATTGCCTCATTATCATAAACATTTTTTTTATGCAATTTTGGGGCAGTAGTTCTTTCCAAAAGGCACAAAGTCTTCTAATATTCATCATAGTATGGATTCATATCCTAAGTTACCCGACCTAAAAGGAAATCTTTTTTATGATTTTTAAATAATTCAATTTCAGGAATCTAATTAAATTTATTCCATTTATCATATACTGTTTGTTTTGCTTTATCCCAACTGTTTTGTAATACTCGTTGTGACTTTTTAACTAACCCTGGATTAACCTAATTAGTATACTACTTAGCTAAATTATCAGTAAATTCAGTAATAGCTGTTTTAGGAGCATTAATTACTGGACTAAATGCCATAGTAGCATATCCTGCTGGATTTAACATAGGAGTAACCCACTATCCAGTAAAACTATTATCATCTACTCCTAGCGTTCTATTAATGTGCTAATCAACAGTTTTTCCTGTGAGTTTTTTACTTAATAGGTTAGAAGCTTCAATTCCTGCCATAGATCCTGCAGCATCTCCAACAAAATTTCCTGCCACAGTACCAGGAGCTACAGAATGAAATGGAATTGCAGCAGCTGCACCTAATAAATATGGAGAAGCCATTATTCCAGTTGCTCCTGCAACTATAGCATCCATCTGTTTATTAAATGCTCTACTTTTATTATCGGCAGCAATATATCTTTCATATGTATTTCTGTTGACATTACGTTTTCCAGTAATTCCATTATCATAAGTAAATAATGGAATATTATCATAATTTATAGGTAATCCCTATCTTCTATTAAAATCCTATGAATTTAATAAATACTATCTATACTCTTCATCTGATAAATGAGCAGGAGCAGAAATGGTTATTTCCTAAAGCTCCTTAGGCTTTAAAGGATTTCCTTGTTCGTCAATGAAATAATCTTCTCCTACTCTTACTGGTTTACCCTATTCATCTGTAATTACCTTAACTGTCTAGTACTTTTTAGTTGCTTCTTCTACAGGAACTCCATTAATAGTTTTTGTCTAAGGAAATTTTTCTTTCGAATAAGGTATTAATTTTATTGTTCTATTGCTCATCTCTATATTTTTTAATTAATTTATATTTAGATTTATGTGTTAACTTTCCTCCATTGTTATATTCTCCCTTAGTAACTTTTATAACAGGTTTTCCAATTCCATATAAATCAAATAATGTTCCAATACAGTCCGAAGCAGCATCAAGTCTAACTCCACATTTTCCTGGAATTCTTCTAAACAGATCTGCTGCACCAATTGTCTAAATTAATCCTCCTGTAGCCTATAAAGTGTTTTCTGTGTCAGGAATTACCATAGCACTTGCCGTATCAACTATTGCACCTGTTAAAGCAGCGGGCAACGCATACTATGTCATACTTGGAATAAACCTAGTCGCAATACCTTCACCTCCAGTAATAAATCCTATGGCATCAAATAATTTTTCTATATTTTGTATGGATTCTTCCTATAGTTCTTTAGCTCTATTTTTGTCTACAGCACTTCTTATTGGTTCTGTTATTGGTTTAGGAGAAAATTGTTCTGCAAAATTATATGCATTTTTCTAAGTTTCTAGATTGCTTCCGTGTTTAACAGCAAGTTCTTGACCATACTTAGGATCATATTTAGGAGAATTAGGATCAGATTTCTAATAGGTTTCTTTCTCTTTTTCCTTAGCACGTTTTCTATTATTTTCCTATAACTTTTTACGTCTCTTTTTTTCCTATTCCCACTACTTTTTATCTTCTTCTAATTTTTTAAGATATTCTTCACCCTCTTTACGGGAATTTTCCATCCTCCTTTCCCATAAATAGTGCTCTTCTTCTTTTTTACCTTCTTTTATAAATTGATCTAATTGTTCTTCTGTTATTGTACGTTGAGGATAAATACCGTGTAATAAATCTTCAGCATAGTCTATTACTTCTGGATTATTCTGTTTCAAAAATTCTATAAATTGTTCCTATTGTTTAATAGAAGGAGTTTTATTTTGAGTGCTGTCCATTTCTATACTTTTTTATTAATTTAGGTTTAGATTTATTTGCATTTTTATCTTTTGAAACCATCAAAGAATTATCAGTAGCTATTCCCTTAAATGTTCCTCCAAATAAGTGTTTCCATTTTCTACTGTTTATAGCAAATATAGCCCTTTTTCTAGTTAAAGGATTCTTACTATGTGCAAGCTATTCTGCTGTTTTTCCAGTTCTTTTCATAGTTGCTGTAAACTTTCCTTTATTCTCAGGCTTTATATGTATTCCACCGCCTTTTTTAAATAATGCTTCCTATTTTTTACTTGTAGCACTTACTGCAGCATTTCCAATAGAGTTACCAGAAAATGTTGCGAGTTTATTCATAAGCTTTCCTGCATGTTCAATACTTTTTCTTACTTTATAAGATTCATCAAAATGAGGATACTTAGCATTATTTTCTTTAAATTTTTCAGGAACCTACATTCCTTTACTTTTTAATTTCTCTCTAATTTTCTATCTTTTATCAGAATCTTTTTCCGAATTATAATAATTTTTAAAACTCTCAGAAACTTCTTTATATCTTTTATATTGTTCTGGATTCATTATAGGAAGCATAACTGTAGTAACACCCCACTTTTCATTATTATGTTTCTTTTTAGCTCCCTATATATGACTCAATGCCCATTCTTGTATTCCCCATGGTGTAGTAATTCCTATTCCAGAAGGTTTTGGAATATTGTATATATAAGCTAAAGCTTCTGATGTAGCATCTGCACAATTATCTGTAAGCAGATTATAAGTATTATCTTTACCACCTTTACTTATATAATTGTTATCAGGAAATTGTATAGATGAATGTCCTGTTAAATTATATGGATTTCTCCTAAAAGGAATATATGTTTCAAGAGTTATTGTATCATAAGCATATCCTTTTCCTCCCTATAATTTTGGAACAACTTTATCAGAGTATTCTTCAGCAATCATAGGATTAACATTATAAATATCTCCCTATTTATATAATTTGTCCAAAAGTTCATCTGATTCTTTATTAATGTCATTTCCTAGATATTTAATATATCCATAGCTACTCATTGCTGGAAAAGTCAATTTGTCATAATCCGAGTAGTCCTACTTAGATACATGATTTAAAACATCATCTAGAGAAATGCCATTAGAAAAATACATATTTTTATTTTTCCATTTTGATTCTCTATTTCCCATAATAATTATTTTTTATCTCCTTTTCCTCGGAAATCTTTCCATATACTTGTAATACTATCTACACCTAGTAGTCCTACAACACTAAGTAGGAAAAACTCCATAATAGTAGGAGCCTAAATTACATGAATTGTACAATATATAATTACTCCTATACTAACTAGCCATCCTAGGACTCCACAAAATCTTTTACTTGATACTGAACTCTTTGCATCCAGCATGTCTTTGAACCATTTAATGATTTTCATTATTTTTTAATTTATTGAGTTAATATTAATTTGTTCTTAACAAAAATAGATATATAATTGTGAGAATTAAAATAGTTATCAGTAAACCTTATATATGATTAAATGAATAATGATTATGAATGATTTTGAAATAACTAAGCAAAACGGAAATATAGCATTCGAAGAGAAAGCGCATCGTTATTGGGATGTTACAGATCCTAGCAAGAAGTTTACTTCTGTAACAACTATTATTGAGAAATTCGGACAGCCATTCGATAAAGAGTTTTGGTCTGCCTATAAAGCATTGGAAAAATTACTATCTGCTGATGCTTGGAAGATTGAGAAGCCTAGCTTACTTAAGAGTAAGAAATTTGATAAATCTTTATTAGAATTGCACGATATTTCTGAAAATGATTTTAATAGAGAACAGCAAGCAATTTTAGACTCTTGGGATGAAGAAAATAGAAAGTCTTGCGAAAGAGGCACTAAAATTCATGCAGACTTCGAAAATTCATTTTATAAAAAGAAGAAAAATATAGATATATCTAAATTTCAAATAGGCGGAAAATTCGAATGCAGAAAAGATTATACAGATTTAGATTTAGAAAATGCAGTATATCCAGAGTATCTTATTCATCGTGTATCACCTGATGGTAAGCTTTGTATAGCAGGACAAATTGATTTATTAGTTAAAAAAGGCAATAATATAATCGTGGGTGACTATAAAACCAACAAAGAGATTAAAATGAAGTCCTTTTTTGATTCCAAGACTAAATCATCTGTAAAAATGAAATTTCCTTTGAATAATCTCGATGATACAAATTACTGGCACTATTGTTTACAATTATCTACCTATGCTTGGATGCTACAAAAACTTAATCCGGATTTTGTAATTGAGGATTTAGTTATGATTCATATAGATCATAAAGATAAAATGACAATATATCATTTACCTTATTTAAAAAATGAGGTAGAAAAGATGCTTGCTTTTTATAAAAAACAGGTTCAATTAGATGAAAATGCAAGAAAACGTAAACGAATTGAATACTAATAATGGAAGAAGAAAGATTAGCTATTTGTGAAAAATGTGGGATATACAACTGCATGAGAAATTTATGTAATTCTTCGCTGTATATAAATCCAGATAATAATACTGTGTCAGATACTAAGAAAAAGGGATATATTAAGGGATGTGGATGTTATATTCCCACAAAAATAAAAAGGGAATCAAATCATTGTCCCGCTAATAAATGGTAATTTTATGGATGAAGAATATTTAAATTATGGACTTGGCGAATAGCCTACAGGTGTAGAAATACAACTTCCTGAACAAATACAAGCAATTAATCCAGAAGATTAGTAGTATTATGTTGGAAATAAAGGAGGAAGTTCTGGTAGAAATCCTTATCTTTCTAAATTATATGGAAATATAGGATAGAAATAGTATGATACTTTAACTAACCGTGCAAAATATATATATAAAAGATTTATTAATGCAGGATTATCCCCTCAATAGGCTGCAGGGATATTAGGTAATATGTGGGCAGAATCTACTTTAAATCCAAATCTAAAGCATGGTCAGTATACAGGAATTGCACAAAATGATAGAGATACATGGAATGATATAGTGCCTATATATGGACAGTCACTTGATGGACAATTGAATTTTATTATAGATTATGCTACTGGAAAACTTAATACTACAAAGAAAAAATCTAGATCTGGATAGCCCTATGCTTATCATATAGGATATTAGTCAGGGAAATATGTAAAAGGAAATCATAGTACTCCAGAAGATTCTGCAAGAGATTTTGCTGAGTATTTTGAAAGATGCAAAATAAGAAAAAATGGGAAGACTTTAAGATATGCTGATGGAAGGCCTCAGTTATAGTCATTAAAGAAAAGATAGGCAGCTGCTCTAGCCTTTTATAAAGCATTTATAGGACAGAAATTTAAAACAGGAGGCAAACTAAAATTAATATTATGTTAATTACTAAATGGGCAAAAGCTATTTTATCTCATCCTAGAGATATTATTAAAGGAAATTATTATAGATTAATTAATAAAAATGATTTACTATACTTAAGCAGATATTAGAAATGTAAAACTTGTAAGTACTTAGAAAGTATTCCCTCTGTTGGAGAAATTTGTGGAGAATGCGGATGCCCTTTAGAATCTAAATTAAGACTTGAAGAGTTTGAATGTAACTATATTAAAAAGTAAATAGATATTAAATGATTTAGATAATATAAAATTAATGTTTAAATGTTTTATGTTTTATGAAAGAATTTAGAAACGAATTAAATGCAAATGAGCGAGTAGCTCGTAAAATTATTGGTACTGATACTGAAGCAAAATTTACAGTAAATGATGAAACTGCAGATGATATTATAAAAAGAGAAAAGGCAGAAAAATTTAATGAACAAGTTGAAGCTATGGAAAATAAATTAAATTCTCACATGGCAGCAATTGAAGAACAAGCTGAAAAACTATCTGCTGACTTAGGCACAGTTGATATTACTCCTATGGGAAACTACGCTTTGATTAAACCATTCGAGCATAATCCATTTCAAAAAATGAAAGTATCTAAATCAGGTATATATTTAGATTCAGGTGGTGTAACACCAGAGTATAAATCTGAAGAAGATGGGCGAATGTACGAAGAAGAAGAGCTTATTAAAGTAGGTATGGTAGTAGAAATTGGACATAAGTGTGAATTTCTTAAAGCTGGAGATTTAGTATTTTATAATACTATGGCTAGTGCAGTGAATGTTCCTTTCTATAAATTAGGCTTAGTAGTAGTAAACGAACAACGAATTATTGCAGTTGTTAACGATGATTTGACTGAGCGAAAGAAAAAATTAATGAACTATGGAAAATAATTATGAGGATAAAATCTTCTTTAGGCCAGGGGATATTGTTACATTAAAACAAGAAATCCCAAATAAGCCAACAATGGTAGTTATTAGAAAAGAAACTACTATATTTAAAGATAAATACTAGAATACCCAATTAAGAGGAATTAGATGTAGATGGTTTACTACTAATGGTAAACTATAGGAAGCAACTTGGTCTACTAAAGACTTAATTAAACTATAACTATGGGATTTTATAATTTAGCAACACAAGCTCCTGTGTATAGGTCAGCAACTTCTGGGGCAGTACCTTCAGCTCCTTGGATGCAGCAGCCTTCTGTTTCCCAGTATGAATTATTCCAACAATATTATAGCCCATTTTCTGAGGGCGAATATGACAAAAAGGCTTTTAGTAGAGCTACCACTGAAGCAATTAACCATGGATTAAATGTCCCCAAGGATGTGAAAAAATCTATGGAAGAACTTGCCAAGAATGGAAATAAGTGGTTTGATAATGAAGGAAATCTTCTTGAAGGTCTTTCTGAAAAAGAAGCAAGAAAAGCTACAGAACATAGAAGAAGAGTATATTAGTTTTATACTAAAATAAAGTCTAAATATGTTTCTCCAGAACAAAAAAGAGCTCAATGGGCTTCTAAAAATTTTATTAGAAACGGATTTGATACTACTGCTGCTAGTCAATATGCAGCATTAACTAATTATTCTGATCTTGCTAATCTTTGGGGAGGTGATGTATCAGGAGCATTAAAAGGTGGACTATATGGAGCTAAAGCATCTGCCAATGAAAAAGCATTTTATGATAAATTAACTGCACCTCAAAAAAGAGCATATTTAAATCAAAGAGAACAATGGGTTAAGAGCGGTTTGTTAAAAGCAGCTGGAGGTTAGGATTTATCCAATGGACTTTAGGCGGTTACAGATCAAGATATGCTTAAATATATATAGGATAATATCCAGAATTGGCAAAATTCATTTTACGGAAATAATGGATATGATGATGAATATGAACTTTCTCATCCTATATATGATCAAAATACTGCATATCTTTACCAGTTGTACGGAATACCTCAAGCACAAGTATCTCAAGCATGGGTTCCTACTAATACTATTAGAACTTCTGGATTTTTTATTTCAACCCCTCAAGAAAAAGTAGCTAATAATTCAAGTTCAAGGGGTTCTAGAAAATAGGGAAAATAGAGAAAATAGGAAAAATCTATAAAATAGAATGGAACAGAAACAATCAGTTATGAAGACCTACCTGATTCTAATCAATTTAATGGAAAGAAAAAAATATATGCAACCAATGTTATAAATGCAGCTACCGCGTATATTAGAAAGGAAAGTGAAGATAATAATATGAAATTCACAGATGCATTTAATCGGGGAGTATTTTATGATTAGAGTGGAAATCCATATGTGTAGGATACAGAGGGAGATGTATATAAAGTAGTTAAATCTGGAAATAACTATGCTTTTACAAATATTAAAGATAGTTCAAAGTCATTCCTTACTCCAGCTAAGAAAAAAGGAGGAAAACTTTTAAAATGTGATCTTGGTAATATTTTAAAAAAGAAGAAATCATAGGTACATAAACCTACTGCACCTACAGCTACTACATAGGATGACAGCAATTTAACAACTTTAAGAAATATATTTAATAATTTGGCGAGAAATTCTTGGTATGAAAATTTTGATGCTGATGAAGATTGGTTAGGATCTAATTACGAATACAAAAGAAAAAATCCATTTACAGGCGAAGAAGGAACATATCAAAGATTTGCTATAGATCCTGATGGTTCTGATGGTAATATAGATAATTTATGGATATATCTTCCAAATAGTGGATATACTGGAGCTTATATAGACTATAATGGAAAATATTACGATTTAGGAAAGGATATATCAGGAAAAAATACATGGACAGATGAAGAAATATATGATGCCTTATATAATATACTGAAATAATTATGGCAATAGAAAATAATAAAGAAAATAATACAGAAAATAATACTGTTACAGTATAGACTCCTTGGGGATATTCTCCAAGAAATTAGGTCACCCAAGTAAATAGAACACCAACAATCTATGATCAGAGTTTAACTTAGGGATTATCTACTTTACTTCAACAAAACAGTTCTATAAGTGATCTATCTAGTGATGAACATTTGGGAGGACAAGAAGTTAATAGGTATTTTAAGGCCAAAAACTTTAATGCAAATAACTCAGAGAAAGATACCTTTAAAAGATATATGAATAATAGAAAAAATCAAAAATATCTTACATCTTCTCAATACAAGTATGATTAGACCGTACTAAATGGTATGTTATAGAGAGCTAATGAAATGGATGCAAGATATGATCCATTAACTGGGAATAAATTCTACTATGGAGAAGAAGAATATGATCAAGGTGTTTCTGCTAGTGATTGGTAGACAGCAAATTCACAATATACTACTGCTAGAGAAAATTATGCTAAATCATTAATAGCAAGTAAATATAATGATTACTTGAAGTAGAAGTTAAATGATGATACTTGGAAAGATGGCACCTACGGCTGGAATGGGAATGAAGGTTTAACACAAGCAAATGTATATAGACTTATTCAGAATGCACAAAAGGAAAATGGATTAGTGCTAGGAAGCGGAAAAACTTTAGCCAATTATGAGAATACTGATCTAAATAACTTTAAATTTGGAGATAAATCAAAAGCGGCTTTTGGAGAAGCTTTAAAATATTATAAAAGTCATAATCCTGCGTTATACAATGCTATTATTAAGGACAAGAATTTTCAAAACTTTATTGGAAATGAAAATTATACAGAAATAAAGGATCTTGATCCTAAACAAGAAGGATTGGGAGAATGGTGGAATACTACTGGTAAAATAGATTCACGTCTTGTAAATGAAATAGATGAAAAAGCTAATAATACCTAGGAAGTAAGAGACTATTTAAAAAAATAGCAAGAAGCACAACAAAGACAAAGCACCCCAGCTAAATTTACATCAGCTACTTTAACATTATTTAAACAAGGAGGAAAAATGAATAAATATCAACAAGGAGGTCAAGCACCTACAGCAGCTCAGATGGTGTTACAGGCTTTATCAGCTGCACAACAGGGAGATCAAAGTGGTCTTCAACAGTTATTTTCAGATAAGAAAACTGCTCAAGCAGTTATTCAACAACTTCAAAAAGAAGCACAAGAAGGAAGCGAAGAAGCAATCCAAGCCCTTGAAGCTTTGAAGTAGATTATGAGCGGAAGTAAGAAACAAGCTACTATGGCTTAGAAAGGAGCTAAATTATCTTATATTCATAGATTAGCTACAGGATGTCCTCCAGGTATGGAAATAACTTATTTTAAAAGAGGAGGCCGTCTATGCAAAGCTTGTATTGAAAAAGCTAAAAAAGCTAAAGAAGGAGCATCCGGTGATGGAGTTTTAAGCGAAGCTCCTAAGAGAAGTAAATATGGTTTTGGTGGATTCTTTGAATATTTTAAAAGTGGAGGAAAAAATCCAGTAAAACGTGTTTCAAAAGAAATAACTGATGATGGCTATGAGATGAAGTTTAGCGATGGAACTAGTTCTAATTATGGCAGAAATCCAATGAATGGTAAATCAGTTGCTATAGGTAGAGATGGAAAAACATATACAGAAGAAAAGGCTGATTCAGTACTAAGAACTGATAGCCAAAAGACAGTACCAGCTATTAAGGCTAATAAAAAGAAAAGTATGGCTTGTGGAGGAAAAGCTAAAAAATCTAAATGCGGAACTAAAGCTAAATGTGGGGCTGAACTTAAAAAATGTGGTGGAAAGACTCCAATGGATAAATGTGGTGGAAAGACTACATTAGCTAAATGTGGAGCAGAACTTGAAAAGTGTGGAGGTAAAGCTAAAAAGATTTCTTCCAAAAAACCTGTAGTAAATAAAGATAAGTGTGGAGGAAAAGCTAAGAAACATGCTATTGGTGGAAATCTTGAACTTTTAAAATACATGATTCTTAATTATAATAAGTAATATTACTTAGAAGTGAACTTAGATTTATTAGTTTAAAGTAACTATTTAAAAATAGTTAATATGAGGAATGTTATATGATTAATTTTTTTGTATATGATTAGGTTAACTGTAGATTAGAGCTTAATGAGCCCGAAATACTGTTGGTAAAAGAATTTAAGTCTCTTCTTGAAAAAGACAAAAGTAAAGGACATAAATTATTCTGGAAGCAGCTAACATATATATATTTAGCGCTAAGTTGGAAAAGTCCTTACTCTCAATATACTGAACTTGAAAGACACGAAGAAGCACTCCGAGACTCTGAATTAACTGAAGAAGAATTCAATGATCCAGGGTTTCGGGAAGCTTGTCGTAAATATAGATAGATACAAGATTCTAATAAATCTATAAAAATGCTTAATGCTGCAAAAGCAACAGTAGACAGATTTATAGATTATTTTGAAGTTATTGTAGATTTAAATGAACGTGATCAAAATGGTAAACCTATTTTCAGCGCTGAAAAGGTTATGAAAGAAGTAAGTAATCTTACTAAAGTACATCAAGAATTAGTAGATCTTGAAAATGCTGTTAAGAAGGAACTCACAGAGCAATCTACCTTACGTGCTGGTGCCATTGAAGATTTTGATCCTGGAGTATTTTAAAATATAAGATTATGAATTTATAGGAAGAAGTAAAGCAGCTTGAAGAACAACTGTAGGAAAATATGAAGAATAAGGAATGGGATGTACCAAAAGAAGCTCCTATACCTTATTTTGATCCTGAACTATCTTATGAATTAACTGGATATAAACCTATAAATAAGACTAAGGGATTAGATTTTAATCCAGATTGGTTTATAGAAGCAAGAGATACTTATGAAAAAACTGGAAAGTATTGTGCTTATTTACCAGGATCTAAAAAATACAGAGAATTTTGGAGAGAACAGTTTATTCGATGTAAATATGGATATACTGTTAATGGATATACAGTAACAGGATTTCATTACTTTTTCTTAAATTTTTATACTTTGCCATTAGTTCATAAAGTAGTAGAAGCAGGAAAAGGACGTCCTGAAGGATTTCCTAAATTTACTGTAGCTCAATATATTTGGTTCCATTATTTAGCATTATGCTGTAAATTACTAAAAAATGCTGCATTAATGAAAACTCGTGGATGTGGATTTTCAGAAATTAATGCAGCTATGGCTGCTGCAGAATTTACTATAATACGAGAAAGTAATACTATTATAGCATGTTATGATAGAGGAAAACTTGAAAAAACTCTTAAAAAAGCATGGCACGCTCTTGCATTCTTAGATAAAAATACTCAAGGAGGAATGTCTAAGAATAAACAAATAAAAAATACTGAATTATAGAAAACTTCAGGAGCATTTAAAATGGATCATGGTACTCAAATTCCTACAGGATGGCAATCTACTATTTTAGGAATTGTTGCAGATAATCCATAGAAAATTCGTGGTGATCGTGCTGACTTTTTATTATTTGATGAAGCAGGATCATGGCCTGATCTAGAAACTGCAGTAATTCAAGGAGATGCTCTTGTAGAAATTGGTGGTGTACGATTTGGAGTAGCTATTTATGGTGGTACTGGAGGAGATAAAGGTAAAGATCTCGAAGGTTTAAGAAAAATTTATTATAATCCAAAAACTTATAAAGTTCTTCCATATAGACATAGCTATACTGATGGAAATGAAGTAGTAGAGACAGGATTTTTTATTCCAGCTTTTCAATAGGTATATACTGCTATGGATTCTAGAGGATATTGTGATCCTGAGATTTCTAAAAAAATATTACAATAGGAACGTAATACTAAATTAGATAATCCTGTAGCATATATGAAACATTGTGCAGAGTATTGTTGGACTGCTGAAGAAGCTTTCTCGCAAGAAGGAGATAATAAATTTAATAAAGTTCTTATTGCAGAATAGTTAACAAGAATTCGTGCTTTAAAAATAGGCCCAAGACCAAAGGCTGGTAGATTAATGCCTGTTTACAAAAACGATAAATGTAAATTTAACGAAATAGATTCATTTAAATGGATTCCTGATAAAACTAGTAAATTACAAATATTAGAGCATCCTATTTGGTCAGATTTATACAGAGAGTAGCAAAATAAAGAAAGAGAAGAAGCTTCTTAGAAAGGGGAAAAATATGAGGAGCAATCTTAGATATATGATAAAATGACAGATCTTTATATTGCAGGAGTTGATGGAGTTGATATAGGAGCTGCCTAGACGTCTAGTTAGACTAGAGACCCCTCTGATTTCTGTATTGTTATTAAAAAGAGAGCTTTTGGGCTACAATAGCCTGTAATAGTGGCAATGTATAAAGATAGACCACAAGATGTTAACACTGCATATAAAATTGCAATGTGCTTGTGTAAATACTATAATGCAAGAATTAATGTAGAGGCCACTCGTGTAGGATTCTTAAATTGGGCTAAAAGAGAGAATTTACTATCATACTTTATGAGGAGACCAAGAGCAACACTTGCAGATATTAGATCTGGAAATACAAAGTCCTATGGAACTCCAGCAACAGGAGTTATTATTGACATGTAGACTGATTTAATTGCTACATATATAGAAAATTATTCTCACAATATTTGGTTTGAAGAAATACTAGATGAATTGCAAAAGTACAATCCAGATAATAAAAGAAAGTACGATATTGTTGCAAGCTTGGGTAGAAGTATGCCCCATTATGTAGCAATACATAAAAGAAAATTCCGAAAAATCGGTAAACACTAAGGTATTAATTTATTAAATAAAATGTATTATCATGAATAATTTAGAATTTATAGAATAGAACTATCCATTATACAAAAATGGAACAAGTACTAGAGAAATCAGACACAATTTTTTCTCAAAAATAGAAACAGAATTATAGGCATATTTATTAGGTTTTATATATTCAGATGGATGTATAAATTTAAAAAGACATACTTTATCAATACATATTAATGATATCGATAAAGAACTTTTCGATCTATTTAAAATAATAAGTCCAAATGCTTATACAAAACAAGAAGCTGCTTATGAATCTAAATCTACAGTTAGAGGAAGAACTGTTAAAAATAAATCATCTATAAGATTAGCAATTTCTAGTAAAATTTTAATAGAGGATTTGATTAAACTAGGAGTAATTGAACGTAAAACTTATGAAAATTTACATATTCCTGCAATACCAGAGCATTTAATCAAACATTTTATTAGAGGCTATTTTGATGGAGATGGGTGTTTTACGTGGAATGCTTCTCCTCCTAATATTAAGAATAGAGAAATTAATTGGAAAACTCGATGTGCTTGGCAAATAGATGCAAAAACCTCTCAATTACTTTTAGAGTTTTAGAAGTATTTTAGTAAAAATAATATAGAATTAGCTATACATTATATAAAAAGGGATAATATGTATAGACTTGCTACTGCATCTATAAAAAAAGTTAAACAAATATTTAATCTATTATATGAATCTTCTGAATTTTATCTATCAAGAAAGTTTAATAAATTTAATCACTATGTCAATACCGAGGTAACTTAGTTAATCGCTGAGTACCGTAACGCGTAGGAGGTGAACGTTAACGAGAGTAATAATCCTCCCAAGAGTTCGGAACAACCTATAATATAGGTTGAAAATGTACGCTGAACTTATAGGAAACTATAAGAAGTAGGGGATAAAAAGCCCTTACGATAACAAAATTGATGGTAGAACTTGCAGATCAAGAACTTTCAGCGAGAGTTCCTATAAAAGCAGAAGAAGAGGGAAAAGTTGAATTTTAGGACTTTGGGTATTGGAGAGATAGTAGAGGATATATTCATAAAGGAGTTATTCCAAAAAAGGAATCAAATGATATAAGATATGCAGAATTTAGAACAGACAGAGAAGCTTACGACCCATTCACATTTGAGACAAGCGATACTAGATATCATTCGCTCTTTATACAAGAGGGATTATATGGCACCAATACATATCAGGGAATTAGACCCAGTAGGATATGAAATAGGATTCGAACATCATTAGTATCATCCTATATTTATAAGTGCTGAATTACCAGATGATAAATTTTTAAAATTCTTAGAACAAGAGTTAAGAAATAAATCTTTTCTACTAGCAGATTACTTTAGAACAGAAAGAAATACTACTACGTTCCAAGAAAATTCATTTAATTTATGCTGTCATAGTAGGTAATGATCGACAAAACTAACGAAGCTATTTCTGAGTTAGTTTATGATAAATTTGAACTTCAAAAAGCATATAATTACTATGCAGGTAAACGAGATCCTGATTAGTATCGTTATCTGGAAGAAAATTATGGAATTGGAAATCCAACATCAGTTGAGTTCACTCCTTTAATAAAAAAGCATATAGATGCTTTAATCGGGGAATTTCTTGGTGCACCTATAATTCCAAAAGTTAGTTGTAAGGATTCCGATACTATAAGTAATATATAGCGAGAAAAACAATTATAGATTACATAGGAGACTTTTAAATTTTTAAAGAGTCATTTATAGAATTCTATAATTAAGATAATAAATGGAAAAGATCCTACAGACAATTAGATCAAAGCTAAACTGGATAAAATAGTTCAGAATATTGACCAATCTTTTGTATCTTAGTATGAAACTGCTGCACAGAATGTTATTCAATATATAATGCAATCCAGACAGACTGATATTGTTACAAAAGCTAGGCAATTATTATTAGACTTACTAATTACAGGTTACACTTTTTATAAAGTAGGTGAAACCTCTAGTAAGACTAATATAAATATAGAAGTATTGGACCCTTTAAATACTTTTATAGACAGAAATCCTGATTCTATTTATATCAAAGATTCTTATCGTGCTGTAGTTAGAAGATGGTATACTCGTACTCAAGTGTTAAATAAATACGGCAAAGATTTAACACAAGAGGATATAAAGAAAATTAAAGATACATGGAGAGATCCTAGTAGATCTACAATATATGGCAGAGCATATGCAGGTGAAACTGTTGCTATAAATGCTAAAGAGATGGCAGAAACACCACTTCCTGGATATCCAAATAATTATACTATGAATAAATTAGAAATTATTCCAGTATATGAAGTTGAATGGATTGAAGTGGATAAAGATTTTGTAATGCAAAGATATTAGACAATAAGAATTGGAGAGAATATTTATATTTTAAAAGGACTTGATGAATCTGTAGTTCGTTCTTCAGATAATCCAAGTTATTGTGGGCTAAGTGTTAATGGGGTAGTTTTCTTGAATAGAAGTAATGAACCATATTCATTAGTACTTGCGTGTACCACTATATAGGATAAATATGATCTTCTTTTATACTATAGAGATACTGTTATTGCTAATAGTGGTGTGAAAGGACAGATAATTGACTTTTCTTTAATTCCAACTTTTTTAGGGGTACAATGGCCTGAAAGAATTTAGAAATGGCTTGCTTATAAAAAAGGAGGATTAGAGATGATTGATACTACTCAAACCGGAAGAAATGATTAGGGCAATGCGCCTTTAAATACAATATTTAACGGATATGATGATACTGTTCCTTTTTAGGCAATTCAAGCTATTTAGATGGCCATAGATTCTTTAGAAGCAACCTTATCCTCAATAACAGGGGTCTTTAGAGAAAGACTTAATGGAATTGAATAGCGGGATGCTGTCTCAAATATTAAACAAGGAGTTACTAATTCATTTATAATTACTAAACCTTACTATCAATAGATGGATTTAGTTATAACTGAAATTTTAATAGATTCTCTTAATTAGGCAAAGATAACTTGGAAAAATGGTTTAACTGGAACTCTTATTCTGGGAGAAGAGCAACAGAGAACATTCACTGCACTGCCTGAACATTTTACAGTTACTGATTTTGATATTCATATTTTAAGTACAACATAGATTATGGAAGATATGCAACAAATTAAAAGCATTCTTCCTGATTTAATGAGAGGAGGATTAGTTCCGCCAGATGTGCTAATGGAAGTTCTTACTTCTAAGAGTCTTAGTAGCATGAAATATAAAGTTCAAAAGGCTATTAAAATTAAAGAAGAAGAAAATAATCAAATTCAGCAATTGTCTCAATAGTTATAGGATTCATAGAAGCAACTAGAACAAATGCAACAATAGCTCAAGAAAGCTACTAATAAAATAGAATAGCTTAATGAACAAAAGATGCAACTAGAACAACATAAAATCCAATTGCAATACGAAATTGATCGTAATAAAAATGAAATTGAAAGAAAATATCGAAACGATTGGTATGAAGTTGAAAAACGAAAAGTTAAGATTGAAGAAAACTAGATGCATGATGGAAATCCTTATAACGATAAAGTGAACTTTAGTTAAAATTGCGAGATTATTCTTGCTAAGTTTATAATACTATAAAAATGGAATTTGATCTTGATATACAACATGGATGGCAAGGCCACATTGAAGTAACAGATTATTCTAAAGAATATGGATAGTACTATGCTGAAGACACCCAGGGAATTACTTCTACAGAAATGTACAAGTATTCCCAGAGTGCTTCTTTAAATATAATAGTTAAAGTAGAAACAGATAAAGCGGATCTTATGGATATTCTATTAGATGAACATAAGGAAGATAAAGAAACTGTATATTTTGATGTTACTAGAGACGGATATTATATTTTAACTCATTTCGTACTTCCAAATGAATCCTGGTTTAATGAGCAAACTACTTCTCCAAATAGTTTATTAGAAAATTATTCCTAGATATATTATATTAAGAATAAGAAAGTTTATAAAAGAACTATAACAATAGAGAACAAAACAAGTACTATAAAAAATATAATTGTAGGAGAAGAAACTGAAGTATCAGCTAGGGAGCTCTTAGAAAGAAATATTGAAGGAACTACAATAAAAAAATGTAAAGTAGATATTTTCTATACAGGATTTTTACAAGAATGTTACATAAACTACTGCAGAGCTTTATTCAAGAAATTAATGGAGCACTGTCGTCCTAATTGCAGACCCAAAGAAACTTCTGATGAACAATTTGCAAGAGACTTTTTATGGATGACTTTAAATGTCATTGATTATTTAGTATAGTATAAATAGTTCATGGAAGCATAGCGAATACTAGAAGAGATTAATTATTGTGGAGGATTTTGTAATATACCAAATGAATTTAAATCAGAATGTGGATGTAGTTCCCACCATTCGCCCTGCGGATGTGGATCACATTAAAACCAAAGTAATACAATTATATAGACGATATATCAGACGTTTAAATAAAGGTTATAAAGATGATTACTCCACTATTTTAAACATGATTAATTTTGTAAGTATGCCTAGAAATTCTGAATTAGATAGACAAATTTTTGAATATTTAATAAATGTACGACCATGATTACAAATTGTTACACATCAGTAGAAAGTGGAAAATAGGTAGCTTGCAAGAATACACAGCATTACATTCCTGAAGAAATATATCTTTTAAAAAAGAATTTTCTAGGTGAATTTAGAACATCACTAGAAAAAGCAAAAGTAAGAGCTAATTTAGGTATAGCAGATTCTGAAACTTTACTTTGGGGTAATATTCAAGGAGATATATCTAATCAGACTGATATTGCTGCCTATATAAATACATTACTAGCATTTGATTTTAATGCAGAGAAAGATTTTGATCCTGGAAACGATTTTGAAAATATAAAAAATGTAAGACAAGCTGCAATAACTTGTCTATAGTATTTATCAAAATTTAAAGGAGAGGGTGAAGAGATTGAGGCAACTAATGTAAGAATAAATGCACTAATAAATAACTTATATGGAGTTGAATCATTAGATGATATTGAAGGCTCTGATCAAGGAGTTATTAATAAATTAAATACAGACTTTAGAGCTTTATAGTAGTCTTTGAGTGAAACTACTACAAAAGTAAATACTATTGAAGGATAGATTACTTCTATTATATAGGATATTGATTCTATTAACAATTCTCTCTAGGAAATAAATAATTTAATAAAAATTTCTAAAAAAGAGGGAAATGCTTTATAGATGGAGGAAGATGGACTTTTTGTTAGAGATTTATCTTCTTCTATTCAAAGTAATACTGAAGGTATTACTACTTTACAAGGTAAGGTATCTACCTTAGAAGAAAATTCTAAAGACTATTTGACTAGAGATGATTTTGGATCTGATGATTTAAATTTTATTTCTGGAGAATAGTTAGATGCTAAACTTTCTGGTTATGTAAAAACTGGATCTGATGCAGTAGTTAATAGTATTACGGCAACTACAACAACTACTGATAAAATACAATCTAATAGTGATTCTATAAGTGTTAATAAACCCTTTAGCTACGATTTTAGTGGACCTAATGGTTCTGTACTAAGTGTAAAATCTCAAGCTGATCTTTTATCTATCAATCCTAAAAAGGTCTGGAAAGGTATGCCAGTAATAGTAGAAAACGATGCTATTATGTATATCTTTACTAAAGAACCTACTGAAGAAACAATAAACAATATTTCTAATTGGAAAAGTGCAGATAGTTTAAGTATTGAAGTTTTAACATATGATGAGTACCGCCAAAAGAAATCAGAGGGAACTTTAAATCCTGGAGTTTATTATTACATAATAGAAGATGAAGTAGATTTGAAGGAAATTCCTAGCATCAATAAGTATATGGATGAAAATGGCTATGTTTCTGCAGAGAATCTAAAAGCCTATCAAGATGCTGTTGATATTTGGTACGCAGATGCTTATAAACTACACAGGCAATACATGTCAGCTCTCTGGGGAGTTGAAATGGAGAAAAAATTAAATAATAAAGTCGATAAAACAGACTATAATTATTTAAAAACCGTAGTTGACGAGATCAAGAATTCTTCTCCAGATCCTGCAAAAATATAGGAATTGGAGAATAAAATCATTGAAATTCTGGGAGATAGCTCTGAGGAATCCAAAGTAGGAAGACTAGTTAAAGTAGAGAATAATGTAGAAAAAATAATTAAAGATTTATACGCAACTAATCCTGATGGGACTGCCTTAGAAGGAGTTGATCCTAAGTTTGTTACTTGGGAAGCCCTTGGATCAGAAGGAGGGCCCTTAGGAGAAGGAGAATCTTTATTTGTTAAAACTACCACATATAATACAGAAAAATAGACTTTTTTAAAGAAAGATTAGCAGGCAAGTATTCCGAGTATAAAATCCTCAGATACAGACTTTTATATCGAAGAAAATACTTCTGATAATAAGTTAATAACTATTAAAAAATCTGGAGAGGTTTTAAATTCAGAAAACAAATAGTTGGGCTTTGATGAAGATATTCCTTATATTGTTTATTGCGACAGTATGAAAGATTATCAAGAAAAAGTAAAATAGCCAATAACTGATAATCCTAATAATAAAGAAGTATTTTTTGTTATAAAAGATTTAGAACCTGGTTCAAATGATCAGGCAGATAATTGCTATATGACCCTTGCACAATTTAAATAGTTTGCAGTTACTAAAAAATAGATGCAAGATTTATCAGAGGCATGGGGAGAATACAGACAATCAATACAAGGCGACGGTTCTAAAGATTAGTTTGGCAATCAGTTGTATAAATATCAAACTTTATCTAATATTGTCAAGGATTGGAAACAAACAGTAATTCCTGATGAAGTTGCTAAACAACTTGTAAATAAAGTAGATGTTGCCACTCATACAGAAGATTTAAAAAAGAAGGTTGATACTACTGATTTTGAAACTTATAAGGAATCTGTAGCATCACAATTTACAACAGAATAGTCTGAAAGAGAATAGTTATCTTAGAACTTAAATACTGCTGTAGGAAATATTAATAATAATACTACAGAAATAACTAATTTACAAAATTCTAAAGTAAATGTATCTGAATATAATAGTACAGTATCTAATCTAAATAATCTTGCAGCAAAAGTAGATACTATTAAAGAAAATACTGTATCTATAGAAGTAATCAATCAAACTAAGAATGAATGTGAAAATCTTAAAGAAGTAACTTACGAGGAATTATCTACATTGATACAGAATAATGAATTAATACCAGGTTCTTTATATAGAATGACAGATTATTAGACTGTTACTGATAGTACTAATGGTCAAGTATCTGTAGATTGGCATAAATTTGACTTAATACTAAGAGCTTTATCTTCTAATACAATTAGTAGAAATTGTTCTGCAATAAGTGAATATTATCCTAAAGCTTCAGAGTGGAATATTGTATATTCTATGGATAATTCTATTCAAGGAAGTAAAGGTATTATTTTATCAATGACTGATGAGAATGGTAATTATGCTCCTTATGATTTTAAAAGTATAAAAATTAAGAAGTATAAAATAAGTTCATTAGGTACTGATATTGATTCTAATGAAAATTCTTGGATGATTGGATTATATATTGGAGAATAGTCTACAGGAATGTATAATATATAGAAAGATAATTTTAGATATATATATACATTCAGTACAGATACTTATGAAGATGCGTCAAGTACATGTAAAAATAATAGAATTGATACATTAGGTAGTATAATATTTACTGGATCAAATAATTAGTGTTATGGTCAAAATAATATTATTTTCAAGAATGGAAATAATAATATTGTTAAAGGATCTAATAACTTTATTGGAGAACAATGCTATAATAATAAAATTGATGTAAATACATCTAAAAATATTATATATGGCATGAGTTCTGGAAATATTATTAATTCAGAATCCACTAAATGTGTATTATATGATTCTACTAAAAATAATAGTATAGGAAACGCTTGTGTAAATATTAAAATAGGAAGTAATATTACTTCTACAATATTTGAAGGAAAGAATGAACAATGTACTTTAAATATTCCATATGCTCAAGATATTATTGTACGATTTGGATCTTCTAAATTTATATTTGAATACAATTCTCAAATACTTACAAGTGGACCAAGTTCTAATAGACTAAGATATGCTAATATTGAAATATATGGAAATACTGATGTACTAACAAGAAGTATTATTCCTGAAGATGTTATGTAGAATGTTATTTCAGTTTATTATCTTAATAATACTGTTATTAGTAAGTATATTATAAAAGATCAATATACTACTCTTAAAACTATTACTGATTCGGTAAAAACACTATAGACTTCTAATACTCAGCATGATAATGCAATTTTAGAATTATCAGGAACAGTTGCAGATAATTCTGCAAAATTAATTGTATTAAATAATAATTTTAGAACATTATATAATAAGCTATTAGAAATTCACGAAGAACTTACAGGACTTATAACATTCGATAATTGATAAATTATGGCTGATATTACTAGTACAAGACAATTAAATTATTCAGCTGAAGATATTAATGCATTATTAGCTAAAGTCTCTAATTTAGAAAATTTGGTAAATACTTTGATTAATGATGCTATACAGGCTGAAAGAAAATATATTAAAAAAATAGATAAATTAAAACGAATAATTACTTCTAATTTATTTAGAGGAAATTATACTCCTATTGGAGATTATTCTATAGAAGATAATAAAGTTTCTGTAAATTATAATCTTACAGAAACATCATCTGAAAGTATTATGAATGATTTCGCAAGATTTTTAGGATCTTTATATGAAAATGGAATATCTAAAATAGAATTTAATAATGTAGAATACACTTGGGATTCTAATAAAAATCTTTAGGGAAGTAATTTCGTGGATGAAAATGATATAACTTTAGTAAGTGTAGTTACTTTAGAATTCCAAAAACAACCTGAAGGAACTACTCATTATGAAGGAATTTTCAAAATAGATGATATTGAAATGATTTATTCAGTCAATATACAAGTATGATTATAAAAAACGGGAGAGTAATCTCTAAAATACATAGACTTTAGTCTGGAGGAGATTATCTACTTGATATTTTATCTAATTATTTGCGAGATTAGAATGATAGTTATTTAACTACTAAAATTTCTCCAGAAAAAATTAAAGCAATATATAGAGGCGAAGACCTTGTATGGTTAACTACTTATACAGTAGATATTCTTAGCTGCTATGGCAGTGGACAATGGTTAGATAACTATAATTGGGTAGAAGATACTTGGAAAGATTAATAATATAATAAAGGAGGTATAAAAGCCTCCTTATAATTTAAATTTGAATTTATATGGCATTAAATCTTACGCCTGAAGACTTAGTTAAAAAACTTGGGCTTAGTACTTACGAAGACGGTGATCAACTTATTAGTGCTAATAAATGGGAAAATTGGAATGATAAATCTGGTAAAGATATACAAGGTTTTATTAAAAAACGTCTTGCAGATTCTGTATCTTCTCTAGAATTTATTGATCAACATTTAATTGCAAAAAATTCTATGGGAGATGAAGTTTCTAAAGTAAAAGTAGAAGTAGTAACTCCTTCTTTTGCTAGGGAAGCTTCAATCGTTGGATTTAAAATTGATTAGAATGATTGTAATTCTAATTCTTAGTACCCTTATAAAGATAGTGCTAAGTATAGTGTCGGAGTACGCTTAGTTATTCAGATGTAGACAGGAAGTACAACTGATATTATCCGTGAATTTAATTTAAATGCGGGTATTGCTGGAACTAAATTAACTATGCCTGTAAAAGTTAAGAGTGTTGCAAGTAATGCAGCAGAGCCTTATTGGGTAGATATTACTCAACTTATTATAGATAAAGAAGTTACTCCTGCAGTCCTTAGTGATTTAAAAATTATTATTTCAGGTGATACAACTATTTCTGCAGACGATATAACTTCAACAGAAGTAAATATCGAATCTGAAGTTTATCATTTAATTAAGTTGGGAATTTCTTGTCAAGATGAGTCTTTAATCCTTGCAAATAATACTGTTAATTTTAAAGTAATTGGAACTTCCTCTGATACTACTTATAAATTACAATATGTTGCAAAGACTATACAAGAATTAGATAATGTAAGAAGTGTCACATTAGCTACTCCAGTAGTGATCACTAATGGTAAAGCTTCAATTACTCTTCAAAATCCTGGATCTTATGAGATTTTGGCTAGAGCAATTTGTGACACCAATCCTGATATCGTTTCTGATTGGATTCAATTAAACGTATTAGCAATTGAAGGATATCAAGGAACCCCCTTAGCAGCGGTAGGAAATATTGCAACAGCTATTGAAAACTGTGATAGTGCTCAATTATTTACCGCTTTGGTACATCCTTCTAATGGAGGTAGTACTCAAATTGAAAGTTATTTAAGTGATGGAGTTTATGATTTATTTAACAATAAATTTAAAACTGGATCTTATTCAAATCTACAACAATCTGATAAAGATATTGAAGAATCGTTTTATTCTTATAATGAATTTCCTCAATTATCTAGTTCAGGAGCAACAAGAATTTTAGGATTAACTGTTAATATTGGAAATAAAGATTATAAAGTAAAATCTTTATCTTATAACCCAACTACTGAAGCTGTTTTAGTAAATGACTATTTTATTATACATATTTCTCAACATCCTTATAATAAAAATGGTGAATTCCTTTGTACAGAAAATAATCCTTCTGATTTAAATTTTAATTAGGTAGATTTACAAAATAACAATGTATTTGTTCCTTCTAATTTAGACCCAGATTTAGGATCTATGGACGGATACACTATAAATACAAGAAATACTAGTTTTAAAGTATCTGCTCAATACAGACAAGAAGATAATGGATTATTTAGAACACCTATTAATTTAAGTAATCTATTAAGAGCAACTTCTGGATTCTCTATGGAATTCAATTATAAAACTAGTCATGTTAACGGAGACGATCCTGTATTCTCAATAGGACATCTATTATTTGGTCCTGGATATTGTAGAATTGATGCAGGAGAAGCTGATAAACAAGCTAAAGAAGGTATTTGGAAAAATAGTAAAGCATCATTTAGCAAGACTGAAGATACTCATGTTTTAGTAGTATTCTATAAAAACTATAAACCTTCAACTTATGAGGCTACTTATAATACTTTATTCGGAGATGATTTTAATAAAGGTAAATCTTACGACATTCTTAAGATTTATGTAAATGGTACTATTAACCGTGAAATTGAAGTAAGTACTGCACAATTATCTACTTCTTCAGATTCTAATAATCCTGAGTTTAATTTCCAAATTAAGCCAATTTCTAGTGATGTAGAATTTTATTCTATTAGAACTTATCAAAGACCTCTAAGCTTTGCTGAAGTCCAGAAAAATAGAATTTCTGCATTTGCTTCTAAAGTAGACAAGGAAGCTTATTATGATAGAAATAATATTCTTGATACTGAGGGCAAAACTATTTCATTCTATAAAGCTTATAAGAACTATAATGTAGCTGTAATTGTATTACCTGAAGGTGAATAGCCGTTGTGGTATGGAAATGCTAAAACTGACGGTAGTGGAGACTCTGCTCATAAAAAGACTGCTAGAACAATTCTAATTCATCACAAAGATGCCTTTGATTAGAATTCTGACTTCTATAAAAAATATTCAGGAAGATATACAAAATTTGAATATAAAGCACAGGGTTCTTCTGCAAAGAAATATATGGTTGCCCATAATGTTTAGGCTTCTAAAGGTACTTGGGATACTTTAGAGAATCTTGAAAAGAATAAAGCAAATGAGCTTCCGGAAGGAAAGACTCTTAAAGACCTACAACTTAAATATGTTCCTCTTTCTGATGGAACTAAACCTAAAAAGTTAGTAGGAAAAGTAAATACAGCATCTTCTATGCAATCACATAAATTAGGAGCAACTCGTTGCTTTAATGATTGCTGGTTCGAAGCAATTAAGGGAGAAACTTATACTCCTGGAGTTACTGGAACTCGTTCAGCAGTATTTGAAGAACCATTCTTGTATTTCTATGCTAACGTAGAAGATCCTAATGAAATTTATACTTGTGAAGATCTTGTTAGTAGTTCTGTAATTAATGGTTCAGTACAAGTGGATGATTCTAATGTACATTTCTTTGGATTCTTGACCTGGGGTTCTGCAAAAGCTGATAAACCTGTATTTGGTTATGGCGATGATACTCCTGAGTATATTCTTGTAGAAGGTGCTGATAATGGCTCTCCTGGTGCAAACTTTAAGTAGCCCTGGGCTTCATTCCAATGTTGGAATAGCAAAACTGGAGAAGATGCAGAACAACGACCTAAATCAGTTACATTAACTGACAACTTTACTGGACTTTTAATTAAAGACGAGACCCTTAAGTTTGAAAGCTCTGGTACAGATCCTTGGGATTTCGATTTTGGTTGCAAAGCTTATAAAGATGCACAGGGAAACGAAACTGACTATTTTTACATTCCTGATGCAGCTAAAGAAAGTTTCAAGAATTTCGTAAAATTCTATAATGGATGTTACGAATTTGATTTTACATCTTATAAACTTTGGACAAATAATTCATTCTCTGAAAAGGGAACTGATCAAAAAACTACTCCAGAAGCTCTTTATCAAGATCCTAGATTTAAATATTATTTCTAGACTACTACTGATTTCAATAAAGTAGATGGAACTACAGATAAATTTGCAACTTTTGATGTTGTACGATATGATGCTAAGAGAAATATATGGGTTCCTGCAGGCTTGCATTATGACGTTTCTACTAAAAACTGGGAATCATATAATTTAACGAATTGGTACTCATATGCTCAGGATAGGGCTGGCAATGATTCTACAAAAGGTGGTTTAGATCTTAGTATATCTTTTGACACTTCTGATGGAATTACAGCACGTGATATTCATTCAGCAGCAGACGTTGAAAGTATTGTAATTCCTGCTTATAAGAAAATGTTCGAAGCAGTTATTAATAAGTATGTAGATGTAGATAATTTAGCTTATCATTAGGCATTCTGTCGTATTATGTCTGGAACTGATAATAGAGCAAAGAACACATATATGATGATCTTTGGTGCTAGACATACTGATAAACAAGAAAGAGATGGAGAACTTAGAGCTTACAGAAAGATAAGTTATGATAATATGCCTCAAGGTGCTAAAACTTCTGGATACTTAAAATTAGATGAAGATGGTAATAATGATGGATTTATCTATTATTCAAATGCTGAAAAACAACCATTAAACGCTATTATACAACTTAATGGAGTTGCCTCTACTTTAGACAAAGCATTAAAAGTAGATTATCAATTCCCAATAAAGGATTAGACCAACTATAAATTAAAATTCTACCAAGACGATGTTGATACCATTTTTGAAACTGATAATAATGGTCAATAGTTAAAACCTCATTACTTACTTGAGCCACCTTTTGATAAAGAAGATGAAGAATATTGGGGAGATGAACATAGTTCTTTATTCTATCCGTTTGATATTTGCTTCTAGGATAAGGTAAATACTTATACAGGAACATTATTAAATTTCTTAGTTGGTTCTAGTACTACTCTTGAAAACAAGAACTCAAATTTCTATAAATATTTCTTCTATGTTTAGAAATATTTTCCAGAAATTGCTTACAACCATACTGCAGAAATTTACTACGAAATGCCTTAGATGTTCTATAATTAGGGACTAAGAGATAATACAGTTGCTAAGCTTTCAGGATTTGGTAACAATAATGTAAGCACTCCTCTTTCTTTGAGCCATGGCTCTTGCTATGAAAGTGAGGTACAATTTGTAACTGATCGTTTTAAATTTTTAGGTGGTTTAACTTAGACTCTAGCATCGTTGAGAGGACAATTCCCAGTTAATAGTGCTGGTTCTGGATCTTCTGGTAACAAGTTTAAATTTGAAGGAAATGCAAGATTTATAGACTATGCAGGACCTGGAGCTTATATTATTCCCTCAGGAAGCACTCCTATACCTAAGCAATTAATTCAAAATACTAAAGAGGAAAGCCTAATTAAGAATTATGATTTATTAATTGAAAACTTATCTAGTCTAGGAATTCCAACAATTTTACAAGGAATTGCTTATCCTGATAGTAAAATTAATTCTGCCACTTCCGAAATTATTAAGAAATACCACTTTAGTTCAGGAGATGTTAACGGACTTATGGGATTAAATCTTGCAGATGCAGATCTTTATAAAGAAATTGAAATTACTAGTGGTCTTGAAGTTACACAAACTTTACTTCCATTTACAAATGCTGCGGTTGTAACATTGGATGGATCATCTCAAAATTATAATGTAACTGAAGCTAAGATAGCTATTTCAGAAATTTATCCAGTTGTTGAAAAACTTACTCTTAAAAATGTAAGATTCACTGGTGTAAATACTTCATTAGACTTTAGAAATTGTTCTCGATTATAGGAAATTGATTTAACAGGATGCACTGGAATTTATTCAGTAATTATTCCTGATAATAAACAATTAACTAAATTAATATTACCATCTTCTGTAGAAGTTTTATCACTAGGAAATATTCCTAAACTTTTAGTAGATAATTTAAAAATTACAGGCTGTAAATTCAAGAAGCTCACTCTTGATATTAATAATATAGATATATTTAATAAAATTCTTAAAGACCATCTTTCATTATACGCTGAAATTTTAAATATTACTAATCAAAAAGGTAAATACTTTTATGTTCCTCTAGATGTTCTTTCTTGTATTTTATCATTTAAGAATATTAACTATGTTGGAGATATTTATGTTGGAGATGATAGTAGATGTGTTTCTAATGAAAGCTTACGTTCCGAAATTACATGGAAACAAAAGCAACAAATGGCTGCAATCTGGGGAAATATTGATAACAGATCTTCTGATTAGCTAGTTAAAGTTTACTATAAGGTAAAAGATGTTAGAACTGCATCAATTGCAAGTAGTATTACTGTATAGAATGATGGAGTTCCTAACTATGGAATTAATATTAAAGGAAATAATATTAAGATTTTAAATAATAAACTTGCCTTTAATTTTGCAAAGACCGGTGCTCAAAACAGCTAGCAATCTCTGATTTAGGTAGAATCACATAATGGCACCATTTCTATAAATAATGCCGCAGATGGTACTGAAGTTAATATTCAATTAGTTATAACATTAGTTGATAATTCATCAGTAACTGCTAAAAGTGCAAATGGAAATAGTTACACTACAGTAATTATAGGATTCTATACTCCTAAATTAGGTGACTTTGCATATCCAGATGGTTCATTTAGTTCTTATTATATTCCTAGTGAAAAGCCTTTTGGATTTGTATATTACTCTAAGGATAATGGATCTGATGTTGAAGTAAGAGTAATGTCTCTTACTTGTTCTAGTACAAATCAAGCTTTTGGGCCATCAATTTTGCAGATGGACTAGTATAATAGTGATCTCACCATATATAGAAATGCTGTAAAGGATTTTGTAACAAAAGTATATGATAAGGTAAATGCTGATTCTGCATAGAATGTATTAAATGGATCTAATTGTGGATCTCATGCCAATTATCTTAATAAATCAATTGTATATACAGATACTTTAAAATAGCCTGATACATTAACCTCTGGAAATATAAGTACTAATGATATCATCAATAAAGTAAATATATTTTTAAGTAAATTAAACGAAGTAGATAATTCATTTATATATAGCAAAGTAACTGATAATAACTATGAACAAGTTTATGCTACTTTAAATGAATATACTAATTCTGAATTAACTTCAACAGCAGCTAACTATGGAGTAATCTTGTATCCAGCTGTTCAAAATGCATACAGATTTGATCCTGTAGCAACTGATGAATATTTTAAAACTTATAAATATGATAAGGGAAATGGTGAAATAAATAGATGGTACATTCCTTCAATAGAAGAAGTTCAATGGATTGTCCAAAATATTGTAAATTCATAGGTAACTTCTAATTTGAGCAATATTTATTGGGGCACAACTGACTGGCTAGCATCTGATAGAATAAATGATTCTAACAAAAATAATGTAGGATTCTTTTATTATATGAATCAAGCTATGAAAGATTCGGGAGGATTAACATAGAATAAAGCAGCTTTTGTCGGAAGTAACCAAAAAATAACAGGAGAATCTGATACTTCTTCTGTATATTATTATGGTAATGTTTCTCAATGGGATACAAATGCAACACCCCAATTCTATAAGAGTACATATAAATCACAACAAGATTATCAAAAAGACTGGTCAGGATTTAAAATAGTTCCATGTATATCAATTAATCTAAGTAAAAATTAATGGAAGTAAAAAACGGAATCATACAATATAAAAATTATAATATCCCAGTAATGGAAATTGAAAATTATGTCTACAATAACGACAGCCTTCTTCTTGATTCCACTATGAAGGATCTTAGTGAAATTTTTATATTTGGAATTCCTGCGAATTTTAAAGAATATTTACTAAAGAAGGTGCGTCTTTATGATGCATCTTCTGCAGTAAATTCTTTTAAATATAATGGTAAGGAATATTGGTTAGATAAACTACAAAGAGGGAGTATTTTAAATTTACTTAACACTCCTGTAGCTACTGCAGCAGATACTGACTCTATGGATATTATATTGGGAGATGATATCTATAGTATTAAACCAGAGAAATTAGCAGATCTTATTAATTCTTTAGAGTAGTATGCTTATAAATGTAAAGTTGCTACCTAGAAACATATCAATGAAATCAATAATTATAAGGATCCAACAAATCATGAAGAATACGGCAAATTTATTGATTTTATAATAAATTACGATTATACGTCTGGGTATCCAGAAAAAATAGAATTATAATGGCAATATCTATAATGGGGAATTCTCCCCAAACAACTTGTATTCATAAATGTTCTGACCAGACTTCGGTATTAAATAGTGTAAATACGGGCTTTGGTCCAGAAAATTCATTGGAGCTTCGACTTAATGGTTATTGCGGTTGCGGAAGTAGAACTACTCTTTTACACTTATATAAAGAGACTTATCTGTCTGAATTTTAGACAGAGGATGAAAAAAAGTAGGCACGATTAAATCTTGGTGTTCCCTCTGTTGAGGATGTGTAGAAATAGATTGCTTTAAATTTAGCAGACTATGCCACTAAACAAGAAGTTGATAGAATCATAGCTGGAACTTTAGACTTAACAAACTATTATACTAAACCTGAAATAGATGAAAAATTAGGAACATTAAAGCTTAGTTTAGATAGAACACCAACTAAAGGAAGTATGAATGGGGTTACGAGTGATGGAGTATGGCAACATGTTGATGATACAGTTGGAGCAATTCATAGATACACAAATACTATTTAAATTTTATTTAAAAAGAAATGACAGAAAGTAAATTAAAAGAATTTTTAGATGGATTAAGTCCACTTAAAAATTAGAATGTTACTAGTTCTTTGCAGAGAATTAAATATTTAAGAAATTTTCTTGCAGAACATGGAAGATCTTTAGGATTTACTACCCTTAAAGGGCAAACTGTTTCTTTAGAAACTACTGATTCTTCTCTTGAAGATGTAGTTAAAGAATACAATAAAATTGTACTAAAAACTGTTCCAACTCCTTAGAGTAATACAGGAACAGATGTTTCAGATTCTATTAAAGTAGACTCTAGCCAAACTGTAACAGTTTCTCCTGGTTACTATAATACTGAATTTAAAATTACAGGTGCAGTATCCTCAGAAGTAACTGCAGAGTTAGAGAAACTAAAGGCTGATATTAAGGCTGCTTGCCCTGATCCTAAGGATGTAGTAAATGGTGCTAACACTTTTACTATAACAGAAAACTAGGACAAGACTCTTACAATAAATAGAGTTACTGGTACTGCAGGTTCTACTGAAACTCCTCTTAAAACTCCAGCAAAAAATGCTGATAGTAAATTAACATTACAAAACGAAAGTGGTAATACTTTAAATACTACTGTAGGATTCTACAATGGAGGTGAAGTTGAAGCAAAAATCACAATTAGTACTGGAAATGTAGAGGAGACTGAAGATACAAAAATTATTGTAACTAAGGAACTCCCTGCTGGTTATTATGATAAGGGTATTAAAATTAAACCAGTTCTTAATGAAGGTGATAACACTAATAAAGTTGTAAATGTTGAAGCAGATAAATCTGTAGTGATTTCTCACTCTGGAAATACTACTTTAACCCCTTCTGAAGGTTTTGATTTTATTAAAAATGGTACTATTAAAGTTGCAGAAGGATCTGCTTCTGTTGCTGCCACTATCAATGGCAATAGTATTACTCTAGTTCCTTCACACAAAGATGGATGGTTATCTACTAATCCTGAAGTTACTGGAGCACAAGTAACTGGGAATGAAAATGGTACTTATACAATTACTATACCTACTATCTCTACTGATGGTAATGCTAAAGCAGTTGTTAATAGTAAAAATAAAATAGATGTAATTCCTGGAGAAGGCTATTATGATGGAATTAGCTCTGTACCTCTTAAATTTGAAAAAGACGGAGAAAGTAAGGAAATTCAGTATAGAGCTGATACAGAAATAACTAATGATCCAGTATTAGATGATGCTTCTGGTAAATATAATGTAAGTATTATAGAGGGCAGGACTCCTTCTTTATTTACTGGGCCACTTGGAGTAAAATTAGATGCATCTAGTTTATCTATAAATGGTACTAAACCAGAAGGATTTACCCCTACTAGAATTATTAATGTAGATACCAACAAACAGTATATATCTACTTCTAAAGGCTACACTGAAGGCGAAACTGCAATGCTTAGCATAAAGAATGCTGGAGCATTAGAATTAACTTCAGAACACGATAGCGCTTCTGGAACTGATAAGATTGTAGTTAAACCTACAAGTGCTGGTTGGATTGATACAACTTCAACAGATGTAACTAATGAATTCTTAGGACTTACAGATAGATTAGTAGACAGCTCTCAAAATGGAGATGCTGATGGTGATGGAATTATAGATAGTACTAAAGGTACCTCTAACGAAGTTACTGCAACTACTGGACAAGTTTTGCTTACTTATAATAACTGTTTAGATAGAGTTGCTAAAGGTACAATAGAAAAAACTCCTGCAGATAGAACTTTCTTCTACAAGAGTGTAAAAGTAGATTTATCAAGTTTAATTGTTGAATTGGACAATATTTAATTAATATAATATGAGTGTAAAATTAAATTTATTAACACCTTCAACTGGTGCTTCTAATCAAAAAGTTGATTATTCAGTAGTTACTAATGCATCTTCTAATGGTACATTAGCAGGCGATAAGAAAGCTACATATGTAGAAAATACTTTAGCTGGTGAACTCCAGAGAATTAAAGCATATATTGCTGAAATTGGTAGAGAGGCTGCCTTCTTAGCGTTAAAAGCTGCAGGGGCTAATGTAGATGAAAATTCTAATCTTGATAAGATTGCAGAAGCAATGCTTTCAATCGTTAAGAATTCTGCTGCTGACGCTTCAAATGCTAGTACATACCAAAAAAATCCAGATAAAGAAGAATTAGTTCTTGATGCTGGTAATGAGACTGTTCTACCTGCTGGTTATTATGTAAATTCTGTAACTGTTAAAGCTACTTCCCTTAGAGATCAATCTCAAGCTACTGCTACTGCTAAAGATATTCTTGATGGTGCTACTGCTTGGGTTAATGGTGTAAAAATTACTGGTACTTCTACTACAAATCTTTCAGATAAATCTGCAGGTAATGCTGCTTATACTGAAGTAAACGATAAACTTGTAATTAACCTTAAAGGCGATGATGCTGCTGCAGAAGACAAGTTTGTTAATACTGGTATTAAGTTTGTAACTCAAAATGAAGTTCCTACTGAAGTTCTCATTAAAAAAGTAACAACTCCTGATGCTGAAGAAACTGCTGTTGCTACTGCAGTTTAGATTCCTGCTGGTTACTATCCTGCAGCTGTTAGCATTCCAGTACATATACAAGATGCTGCTGGTAATGAAGAAAAAGTTCTTAACGTAACTGAACTTAACGTAACTGGCGATGTTGCATTTGGTAGTGCTGAAAATTATAAATTTGATCCTAGTACTTCAGAAGGCGTTGATAGATCATTCGATTACTATACTGGAGTAGTTGTTGATAAAGCAGCTCTTGTTAAGAACAATATTACTGGTGGATATACAGTAGGTAAAGCTGGTTGGGTTAATTCAACTGATGCTTTTGCAGGACTTAGTGAAGGTTCTTATAAAGCAGATGCTGCTGATGTTGTTGTAACTCCTAAAGTTGACGGAGCTACCGTAACTATTGCTAAGGCTGTACATGGTTATACTCCTGATGAAGTAGTTGTTAATATTGCTGCTGTTGCTAATCCTGAAGATCAAGAAGCTGTAGAACTTGTTGCAGACAAGAATGCTGGTAAAGTAAGTTTTGATACTACTGTTAATATTAAGGCTGGTTATCATAATGCTAAAGATGTAGTTGTTAAGGGAGAAGTAGACTTAAATACAATTGCAGGTTCTCATGAATTTGCTGAAGCTACTCCTTCTGCAGCAGAAAAACCTCAATATGATAATGTAGTTGGTTCTCAATTCTTCACTGATAAAGTTCAACATGGTTATATTAAAGACGATGTAGATAAGAAATATAAAGTAAGAGACGCTCAAATTACAGAAGTTCCTGTTTCTTCTAGAGTTGATGGCAAGGCTGCTATTACAGTAAGACCCTCTACAACTGGTTGGTTTGAAGGTGCAACAATTCTTATGAGTCAAGCTCACGTTAAGGATTTAGTTGATAACTTAACTACTGTTGAAACTGTATCATACACTTCTACAAACACTGCAGAAAGTTCTGCTATCGCTAATACTGTAGGAGCAGTAGTAACTGCAAAAGAAGGATCTTTCTATGACAGTGTTAATATGTCATCTTTACTAACAGAATTAAAAGGAATTTAATAAAACAATGTAATAATATAAGGAGGAGAACTCCTCCTCCTTATTTAATAATAAATATATAATATGGCAAGACGATTAGACACTAAAGGACAATATAATAGTGCAGAAGCTTCTGAACAAAATATTATTTCAGTACTAACTACAGTTGATGCAACAAATTATCCAGCAACAATTGCTGGTCAAATTGATAGAATTGGTGATGCTCATGAGATTATTCAAAGAAAAGCATTAAAGATGAAACTTAAAGTACCTGCAGGACAAGGAGATAGTAAGTCTGAAAAAACTACATTACTTACTCAAAACCATTTATTAATGGATACTGCTGCAGCAATTAATACTATTTCTATTAATAATGGAGCTATTAAAGTTCTTAAAGAAGGTGAAACTTACATAGTTCCTGTAGGCTATAATGTTGGAGAATATAAAATATCTGCAAAAACTGCTGCAGGATACTTAACTGAAACTACTCTAGCACCCTCAGGAGTAGATCTTATTAGTGGAGTAACTGCATATACAATTCAAGGTGGAAAGTCTACTAAAGTTACTGGTTAGTTAGCTGATTATAGAACTGGAACGGATAATCAATATAAACAAGCAACTTCTTATACTAATAATGCTAATACATTGGCAGTTAAAATTCCAGCAACAGGTGCATATAGTTCAGATAATTATTTAAAGACTTCTATACGTTATGCCCCTACTGTAGACACTTTATCTATAGATGTTAAACATGCTGAACAGAAAGGAGGTAATGATGTTGCATTAATTGATGATTTTATAATTCCTGCTGGTTATTATCCTACTGATAAATCTGTACCTGTTCGAGTTACTGATAATGGGGAGAATATTGGAGAAATTAATGTTGAAAAAGAGAAAATTGCAACTGGTGCAGGCGATGTAATTCCTAGTCCTGGATTTGATTATTTAAAACTAGTCAAGATAAAAGCTGCAGGTGGATTTTCTATCCTTGATAATGGGTCAAGAGAACTATCAGTTGGATCCTATAATACTACAAATAATGGTTATGCAGTTACTGCTGCTAATGTAGTTGGTAAATTCTCGACTGCAGGCTGGATTACTACCGCTAATAATACTGATTCTTCTGTTGTTGTAGGTAAGTTACCAAAAGCAACTTTTGGATTTACAAATAATATAGTAAAATCAACAGGAGCTGGTTATATCCCATCTGGAGAAACTCTTCTTACAATGTCTCCTTATACTCATGGAATGTCTATAGCATAGACAACTACTGCTATTACTAATCCTGGTGATAATACTGTAGATGTTGCTGCAAATCATTATTATGTAAAATTTAATGTAAAAACTCCAGGATATGCAACTGTTGGAGATCATTACTAGGATATTGGATCAAAAGTAAGTTGTTCAGGCTTTAACACTTCTGCTACTACAGACAGTGTAACTTATGTAGATAAAGCAGTAAATGCAAAAACTACTTATTTAGATATTACTGGAAATTATCAGCCAGGAGCACAATATATTAGAGCAACAGTTCAAAGTGCTAGTGCTCCTATACTATCAATTACTGATAAAACAGACACTGTTACTGTTGGAAAAATAAGTTCTGGAAAATTCCCAATTTCTGTATCAAACTTAACAGGTACTATTTCTGTTAACACTCCAGGATGGTTTACAGGTGGTACAGCTACTGATTCTAGTGTTACTGTAGGTACATTACCTGCATCAGTTCATACTTGTGATGATGCAATTAAGTTAGGTAGTGCTATAAACACTACTTTAACTGCTAACCACTGTTATGTTACTTGCACTACTAGTACTGGTTATACTTTAGGTGAAACTAAATATATAGACATTGGTAAGGCGGGTACAGGAATGGAACTAAATACTGCCGATGGTAAAGATCATTATACAATTAAAGCAGGAACTTATTACATCTCTGATGGCACTTTTTCTGTGAAAAAAGTCGCAGGACGTCTACGAGATCTTTCTGGAGAGGAACATAGTGATATTGCTTATATAGATCCTACCAAAACTTTACCTGCTCTAGAAAATTTCACTTCTGATACTACAATAGTAGGAAAAGACAATCAATTCTTAAGTAGCGTTACTATAGAAGTATCTGGTATTATAGATAAATTATCACAAATTTAATGTGGCAAACGCCCACTTATTTAGAATTTTAAACTATAATTATAAATTGGAGGGGCATTTTACATATACCCCTCCTTTTATTGTTTAATGAGTATAAAATATGTATAATTGCCTAGTTATTAACAATTTTTAATATATTAAATATGAGTTCAATAAATAATGAAATTAATGTTATTAATGAAGGAAAATCAAATGTAGCATCTTCCTTAATTGCTAAATTTGAAGTTCCTAGAGAAAATTTATTAAATGATGATGGTAGTCTAAAAAGGCTATCAGAATGGAATTTAGATGGTGTTAGTCAATACTGGGCAGATTAGAAAGTATCTAGTGCATCGAATAAAGAAACTACTCCATAGGTAGCTACGATAACAATAGGAAAAGGAAATAATTTATATAGAAATGAAGTACTTTCAGATAAATCTCTTTCTTGGGGATTTCCATAGGGAATTGACATTGATGGTAATCCTAGTCTGTATAGAAGTATACTAGAATTATCATCTGCAGGAGTTTTAACTGTTCTTAATAATATAAATATATCTGGAAGTATTAATAATAATGATATTTCTGCAAAGTTATCTTCCTCTTCTATTGCTTCTAATACTACAAGTAATACATTGATTCCTACCTATAAAGCAGTATGGGATGCAATAACTACTAGAGTTCCGACTACTAGAACTGTTAATAGTAAAGCATTGTCTTCTAATATTACTTTAACTGGATCTGATATTAAGGTATCTTCTTCAAATAGTAATAAGATAGCATCTGTTCTTAATAAAGAAGCGTACTTAGAATGGGGAGGAAAAAATCAAATTAATAGTAGTTCTCCTATTGATTTTACATTAAATCCATTTCTTAGTGGAAATAAATTGGCAGCTTTAACACGAAGTGATGTTTCTTTATATCGAGAAATTTCTACAAATGGAACTTCTTGGGTAGATTGGACTAATTCAGATGATGATAAAAAAGTCTTTATGGGAGATATTGATTATCAATCTTCGAATAATCTGACTACTGGAGGAACTTTAAATACATCAGCTTCTGCTGCTTCCACAGGGAAAATGTAGGTAAGAATATCTGCTTTATGTAGAAAAGGAGATAATATATATGCAGCTTTCTCGTTAAATAAAATAATATTATCAATGGGGGCATCTTCTTATACTGGAACTGATTATGATTATTTTAAATTGGAATGTGGTAAAAATGCAACTGATGCAAAGGGTACTGGTGCAACTTGGACTACAATAGTTAATTGGACTCCGGTAAGAGGATATCCTGGATTTAATACAATAAATTTTAATCGTATTTAGGTAGGTATTTATGATTCTGATTATAACATCATTAGATTTACTTTTAAAGGAGGATGTTCTTGTGCTAAAATATTAGGATTTGGAGATTATGCCAATTATTGGAGAAGTAATTATATAGGATTATATGGAAGACCTTATACAATTGACCATAATGGACTCACAACATTTATGGGAGAGGTCTCAATTCCAGGAAATTTAGGTGTCTCGGGAACTACTAATCTTAGAACAACAATTATTGGAACTAAAAGCTCTACTAAAGGATTGACAATATATGGAAACATAGATGCTACAGGATGGATTAAAATAGGATCTACATTAAATGTGTCTGGAAAAACAACTTTAGGAAGTCCTGATACATCTGCAGATTTATAGGTACATGGTTCTATTAATGCTACACAAAATATAACTGCTAGTGCTTTCTATGAATCTTCAGATAAAAATTTAAAAGAAGATATAACATCTATTTCTGCAATAGATTTAGCAAGAGATATTCAATTAAAAGAATTTAGATTTAAAGCTGATGGAATTAAGCGCTATGGAGTAATAGCGTAGGACTTACTTGAAGAAGGTCTTGATAACTTAGTATCAACTAAAAATAACCATCTTACAGTTGATTACATTTCGTTACTATGTTTAAAAATAGCACAATTGGAAGAAGAAATTAAGAAAATAAAAATGAAATTGTTATGATACGGCGGTTTAGTTATGACATGGAATTACTATATAATAAATGGTCTCCATTTGTCATATCTTCTGTATTAATAATTCATCATATCCTGCAATACTTACTCCCAGTAGATTTAACTTGGATATAGTATGTATTTTTGCCATCATTAATAACAAGCTATCATATGTATAATAGTAGGGATGTATTTGGATTATGTAGAATTCATAGATGTTTAACAAATTATTCAACTTGTAATATATTTGTATATATTACAGAGCACTATTGGATAGTCCCGTATATAAATACACCATGGTTATTGTTTGTAATGGCAGGAACTTTAGTGGCATTAGGATTTGCTATATATTACTACTATGTTGACATTTATTGCAAACGTGCTGAGGCAAAAAGCTGAATAGTTAGAAAATGGTACATCTAACTTAAGCTCGGAAGGTTGTTATAAAGTTTTAAACTTTCTGAATTTATTAGAAAATGGAGATTAGTCTTTTACAAAAACTGAAGCAGCAGATTATATAAAAGTTAGTAAATCTACTTTTGAAAATTATGTTAGATTAAATAAAATTCCAAAAGGAGTACGTTTACATGAAAATAGTAAACTATTATTTTGGTATAAATCTGATTTGGATAAATTTTTATATGGATAAAGTATTAAGTTGGAAAGATTTAGGGATTACAATAACTAAAGTACCAGGAGATACAAACAATAGATGCCCTTCTTATGGCAGAGTAAAATCAGTAAATTCTGCCAGTGCTATTAATAATATAATAGTATGGCCCTCTGGAAGAAAGAATACTCAGCTTATTCTAAATTCTTATTTTAAAACATAGGAATATTGGGAACTTAAATTTACAAATATTGATGAATCTGTTACTGGATGTATTATAAATATTAATGAGGAACTTAGTATTGAAATTGAATCTACCCATTATAAAAATGGTATAGGTATGACTGGCCCCACAAATTTACATTATAGAATTACTGAAGGTAATAAAGTTCTTTATGATGATACTGGTAAGTTATATAATAGCAGCTTTATGAAGTGTTATGAAGTAGGATATGATGGAGGGGTTGCTCCTGCCATGTATAATGAATTTAGATTAACTATTAAATCTATTTATGGAGAAGTCTCTAGGGCAATTTACTTAGAAGTATGGGTAGAAGGACATGAAGAAACTAAAAAAATGATTGAAATAGTATATAGGAAATCAGAATAATATTTAATAAATATAATAGATAAGATTTTAAGTTGGAAAGATTTAGGGAGTACAATAACTAAAATGTCTGGAGATCCAGATAATAGATGTCCATCATACAATCGAGTAAAATAGGCTAATTCTAATAAGGTTATTAAAAATATAATTTATTGGCCAAAAGGAAGATAGGAAACATAGTTAATAACAAATGCATAGCTTATTACAATATTTTCTTATTATATGAAAATTTAGAATATAGATATGTCTATTTCTAGATTAGAGTTATTAAAAGGAGAAGAAACTATTATTTCTATAAGAGCATTTTAGCTTTCAGCGCTATAGATTACACCTGTAAGTTTACATTATAAAATTATTATAAATGGCTAGACTATATATGATAATACTGGACACATTTTAGACAATAATATTATAAAATGTTACGAAGAAGGATATGATGATAATATTGTTGCTTCAGCCACTCATTAGTTTAAAATTATATCTAAAGCTCATTTTAGGTCAGGATCAATAGAAATATGGATAGATGGACAAGAAAAAACTAAAAAGATGATTGAATTAATTGATCCCTATATAGAATAATATTTAATTTTTATTAAATATTAGAATTATTATAAAATAATATATTTAATTATTT
>OGOZ01000055.1_pt1 | contig 76313 bp, 59 predicted proteins | sample 1552801 | NCBI WGS metagenome assembly OGOZ01 (sample SAMEA2580196, study PRJEB22360) | human gut metagenome | biome: human gut; feature: human-associated habitat; material: faeces | place: Denmark | collected 2008/2010 | reverse complement strand
TCGCTTCAGGGAGTGGCAGGTCATAGACGGCGGCGTGACCATCAAGGACGATAAGTTCACCATGCCGGACAAAAGCGTGGAGGTCAAGGCAGTCTTCGAGGAGGATACGCCTCCCATGCCCACCGATCCTGCCAAGCCCGGCATCAGCGTCACCGGAACCTACACCTACAAGGGCTCCGAGCATACTGCAGCCGTAACGGGTTATGATTCCACCACGATGGACATCTCCGGCAACACCGGAACAGACGCGGGCGATTACACCATTAGTGTTACATCCAGGACCGGCAAATGGGCGGACGGCAGCACGGAGGCCGTGACCGCAGCGTGGAGCATCAGCAAAGCCACGCAGGAAGCGCCTAACGGCTTGGCCGGTGTCGCACCTACCACCGAGGGCGGAAGCGACGGCAGAATCACCGGTGTGGATGCAACGATGGAATACCGTATGGCAGGCGACGGCAGCTATACAGCGTGTGGCGGCACGGAGATTGAGAACCTGTCTGCCGGCAATTATTTCGTCCGCTATGCGGAGGACAACAACCACTTTGCCGGCACAGATACAGAGGTCACTGTGGGAGGGGGTGCGCCGCTTGCTGACTGTACCATCACCTTTGATGGCAACGGCGGCAGCGGTAGCATGGAACCCATAACCGTCAAGGAAGGAGCAAATTACATTCTGCCCGCCTGCGGCTTCACCGCTCCCGCAGATCAGGAGTTCAGGGTGTGGGAGATTGGCGGCACTGAGTACAAGGTGGGAGATTCCTACACTGTGAACGTAGATACCGGGATCAAGGCACTGTGGGAAAACAGCGTTATTCCACCCACCACCTACACCGTCACCATCAGTAATGATGGAAACGGCAGCGGCACCGCAAGCCCTTCCGCCGCTGTGGTTGGCACGGAGATCACCCTGACCGCCACGCCCGACACCGGCTACCGGTTTAAGGAGTGGGAGGTCATCAGCGGCGGCGTGGTCATCACCAACAATAAGTTCACCATGCCGGACAGCAACGTAGAGATCAAGGCAATCTTTGTCATGATATCACAGCAGACATCTCCCGATCCGGTGAATGAAAACACCGGAATCCCGTCACAGCCGGAAAACGGTGACACAGCATCTGCCGCCAATACGGATTCCGGAACCAATAACGGAACCGGTACAGCTCCTGCAAGTTCATTTTCTGCGACACCCGGTACAGAACAGGCTCCAAGTATCAAACCCGGTGCAGAGAATACCAGGCGTACCACACCAAAGGACGGCATCCCATTAAAGGAGTGGCAGGATAAACGTGATACCACGACGATCACCGATGACCTGCCTGCTACGGACGCAGAGGCAGAAGAAGGAAATAACCAGTTTACCGATGTTTCCGAAGACGACTGGTTCTATGATGACGTTATGTTTGTTTATGAAAACGGATTGATGGAGGGTATAAGCAACACACAGTTTGGTCCATATGAAACGCAGACGCGCGGCAGGATGGCAGAAATTCTCTGGCGTATGGAGGGCAGCCCTGCACCGAAGGCTAAAAACAGCTTTGCCGATGTAGAAGACGGGGCGCGGTACGCAGATGCCATTGCATGGATCACGGAGAATGCCATTTTAAGCAGTTACAGCAAGGACAGCTTTGGACCCGGGGATCGCATCACCTGGGAGCAGCTTGCAGTCATGTTCTACCGTTATGCAGAATACAAGGGCTACGATATAAGTAATAAGGGAAGCCAGGAGGAGCTGAAGGATATGGACAGTACCATGGATGATGCCGGAAAGGCTGTGCTGTGGGCGGTCAGCAATGAATTGATACGGGAAGAATCTGATGTCCTGTCTGCTTTGCAGGATCCGGTTTCCAGAGCGGAGATTGCGGCCATGCTTCATCGCTTCATTGATAAGTATAAGCTGGTGCAGGGCATGACACCAAATGGCCAGATGGGCTTTATAGCACCGGAGGAGACGAATTCTCCGCAGACAGACAGGAGCAAAGTGCCGGGATGGATAGGAATTTCTGTCTGCGCAGCTCTTACAGGAGGTTTTGTACTGTTTATGCTATGGCTCAGACGCAGACGCCGGGTTATGTAAGGAATGCTTTTAAGTCTGCAAGCTTTTCTTCACCGGCTTTGCGGCCAAGGTCATAGGTTGCCTGCAGTTTTACAGGATCCTTTTCCACACGGCTGACAGGGAGGGCTTCGTCTGGTCGGAAGACAAAGACGGAGCCTTCTTTTTCTTTCTCAAAAATATAATCCAGGGTATCATTATAAACAAGGTGCCGGTTTTCATTTGTTTTGATAAATTCCGGATAAGCCCTGTATTTGTGACGGATGAGCGGCATCAGGCTGTTTGGGCTTTTGCGGTAATCCTTTGGCTGCGTAAGAATAATGACATTATGGTTGAATCCCATCTGTTCAAACCGGCGGACCGGAATGGAATCAGCCACCCCGCCATCTAAGAGCTTCTGACCGTCAATAGTTACAATCCGGGAGACAAGGGGCATGGAAGCAGAAGCCTGGATCCAGTCAAAGCCATGATCCTTACGCCCGGTATACCGGTGATAAACGGGCTTACCGGTTTCTACATCGGTACACACAACATAAAATGCAGCCGGGCTGCTTTCGAAGGCTGCAAAGTCAAAGGGATCGTACTTCAAAGGAATCTCACTGTAGCAGAAATCTTTATTATAGATGTCGCCGGTTGTAAGCAGGGAATAAAGACCACCGTAACGCTTATCCTTACAGTATTTCAGGTTGTAGCGGATGGAACGGCCGATCTGTCCGGAAATATAATTACAGCCAAATGCGGCACCGGCAGAAACACCGATTACTCCATCATAGGCAATTCCGTTTTCCATCATCACATCCATGATTCCAGCAGAAAAGAGACCGCGCATGGCGCCTCCCTCTAAAATTAATCCTGTTTTCATCTTATTTCACCTCAGACATGTTATCAAATTAAGTATATTGTAACAGTTCAACCATGCAGAAATGCTTGTATAAGCTGCCCTTAATGAGCAAGCTCCCACGGTCATCTTGCACAATCATTTCTGAATGGCTGAACTGTTACAGTATATTCTGTTCTTTGAAGATACAATTGTCAAGACTACTTTACGCATCAGATTCTTTCATGCTATGATAGAAAATAATAGCCGGAACGGTAATGACAGGGATTTATTTCAGAGAAGAGAAAGATTGGGGGAGGTATAATCAAATGAAATTACTGATTGTCATTGATATGCAGAATGATTTTATTGACGGAGCATTGGGAACGGCAGAAGCAGCTGCGATTGTTCCGAAGGTGATAGCGAAGATTAAGGGATTTGATGGAACGGTGCTTGCTACGCAGGATACCCATTATGAGAATTATCTGACGACACAGGAAGGAAAGAATCTTCCCGTTCCGCATTGTATCGTAAATACCGAAGGCTGGCAGATCCGCAAAGAAATCGCAGATCTGATCTCTACGGAGCCGATTATAAAAGAAACCTTTGGCAGCAGCCGGTTACCGGAAAGGATCCGCACTCTTTCTGATCAGGAAGCAATTGAAAGCATTACCCTTGTCGGCCTGTGTACGGATATCTGTGTGATTTCGAATGCGATGGTACTGAAAGCATTCTTCCCGGAGCTTCCGATTCATGTGGATGCATCCTGCTGTGCAGGCGTTACCAGGGAAAGCCATTTACAGGCACTGGAAGCGATGAAGGTATGCCAGATGATTGTTGAGAATGAATAAGTAAAATAAAACAGACAAATAAATAAAAGCGATGTGGGGAAGGAATTCTATGGAATCCCGAAATAAAGTGTTATTAAAATTATTTTTGTCTACATTGTATTTAAGTGCCTTTACTTTCGGAGGGGGATATGTCATTGTTTCCCTGATGAAGAAAAAGTTCGTTGATGAATGCGGGTGGATTAAGGAAGAGGAAATGCTGGATCTGATTGCTATTGCGCAGTCTGCACCGGGACCGATGGCGGTAAACGGAGCGATTGTTGTCGGTTATAAGCTGGCGGGTTTAACAGGTGCACTGGTTTCCATTCTGGGGACGATCCTTCCTCCTTTTATCATTATTTCCATTGTTTCCGTCTGTTATGAGGCCTTCCGGGACAATTATTTTGTCAGTCAGATGCTGGAGGGAATGCAGGCAGGTGTTGGAGCCGTAATTACCTGTGTGACCTATGAGATGGGAGCGGGAATTGTACATGGTAAAAACCGGCTTTCCATCACAATTATGCTGGTATGCTTTGTATTATCAGCTTTTCTACAGATTAATGTGGTTTATCTGATTCTTGCAGGTGGTTTCATAGGGCTTATCCGCGGACTGATAAAGAAGAGGAGGCATGGGGATGATTTATCTTGAACTCTTCTTAAGCTTTTTACAGATGGGCTTGTTTGGCTTCGGTGGTGGTTATGCGGTGCTTCCGCTGATTAAGGAGCAGGTTGTCATACAGCATCCGTGGCTCACGATGTCCGAATTTACAGATCTGATTACGATTTCCCAGATGACGCCGGGGCCGATTGTCGTAAATTCCGCTACATTTATCGGATTGCGGATCGCAGGTGTCGGCGGGGCTTTCGTGGCAACCGCAGGGAGTATTCTTCCCTCCTGTATTATTGTTACGATGATTGCAAAGCTCTACCTGAAATACCGGAGCCTTAATCTGTTCCAAAGTGTATTAATGACGCTCCGTCCATGTATTGTGGCAATGATTGCCTCTGCCGGAATTTCAATTCTGATAACAGCATTCTGGGGAAATGATGCAGTGATTACCCTGGCAGGAACGAAGTGGAGCCTGATCGTAATCTTTGGACTCTGTGTCTTTCTGCTGCAGAAAAAGCATATGAATCCTATTCAGGTGATGCTGCTTGCGGGAATACTAAAGTTTTTAGTATCCTTTATTGGGGGATAAATGAAAGGTGAAAGGTGAACAGGGTATGATCCCATTAATTATTCCATCCTATGAACCGGATGAACGACTTTTACAATTACTGAATACCTTGAGGGATTATCCGTTCGGACCGGTTTTACTGGTAAATGATGGGAGCGGACCGGCATATCAGACATTTTTTGACCGGGCAAAGGAGCTGCTTCAGGAAAAGCTGATCATTCTCTCCCATGAGGTAAACCTGGGGAAGGGACGGGCCTTGAAAACAGCATTTGCCTATGTTTTAGAACATTTCCCGGATGCAGCCGGCTGTGTGACCGCAGATTCGGACGGACAGCACAGTGCAGCTGCGATTGAGAGCATTGCGCAGGGACTTGATAAGCATCCGGAATCCCTGATTCTTGGCATGCGCACCTTTGATGGAGACGAGATTCCGTGGAAGAGCCGCTTTGGAAATACGATCACGATGTCTGTATTTTCTTATATTGCCGGTACGAAGGTTCATGATACCCAGACGGGCTTAAGAGGAATTCCACTTGGTCTTATGAAGGAAATGCTTGGCGTTTCCTATGACCGATTCGAGTTCGAAATGCAGATGCTGCTGGATGCATCTGCCAATTATCCGATTCTTGAGCTTCCGATTGAGACCATTTATGATTCCAAAGAGAATCATCAGACCCATTTCCGGACGGTTTCGGATTCGGCGAAAATTTATGCTATCCTGGGAAAGAGATTTCTCAAATATTCCCTGTCATCGTTTTCTTCGAGCATCATTGATCTGCTGCTGTTTACGATTCTGTGTCATTTCCTGCGTAACCGTGTGGCCGGTTATGTTGCATTATGCACGGTGCTTGCCAGGATCGTTTCTGCAACATACAATTATGCGGTTAATTATAAGGTGGTATTCAAAAGCAGGGAAAATCCCTGTAAAGCAGCACTGGAATATGCATTGCTTGCGGTTGTGCAGATGACCATGAGTGCATTGCTTTGTACCGGCGGAGTGCTGCTGCTTCCGGTTCTTCCGGAGGCAGTGGTGAAGATCGTGGTAGATACTGTTTTATTTTTTGCAAGCTATTATTTACAACAGAAGGTTGTTTTTCGTAAATCGTGACTTGAAAAAGTATCTGTGACCTATTTATAATAGAAGCATCCCGTTTAAAGAAATCGGGAAATGATCATAAGAGGAGACTGCACAGGCATGAAATTACTGGAAGAACGCATCCGTGAGGACGGAGTAGTAAAAGAAGGCAATGTATTAAAGGTAGATTCTTTTTTAAATCATCAGATGGACATTGAGCTGTTTAATGAGATGGGAAAGGAATGGGCACGGCTCTTTGCAGATCGTCCGGTCACAAAGATTTTAACCGTTGAGGCTTCCGGTATCGGGATTGCGTGCGTGGCGGCCCAGCATTTTCATGTTCCCGTTGTCTTTGCGAAGAAGACGCAGTCATTAAACATTGACGGAGAAGTATATTCTACGAAGATCCAGTCCTTTACCCACAAAAAAATCTATGATGTGATTGTGTCAAAGAAGTTTATTAAGCCGGAGGATCATATCTTGATTATTGATGATTTCCTGGCAAATGGCTGTGCACTTGAGGGACTTTTACAGATTGTGGAGGATGCAGGTGCCACGGTCGAGGGAATCGGCATTGCAGTGGAGAAGGGATTCCAGAAGGGCGGTGACCTGATCCGTGAGAAGGGAGTGCGTGTTGAGTCCCTTGCCATTGTAGAGAGTATGGATGCAGCGACCGGTGAAATCGTTTTCCGTTAGTTTTTATCATGTTTTTTGGAAAATCGCTTGACAATGGCAGTCCAGAATGCCTATACTGCTATTGTTTAAACCACCCGGTAAACGGGAACACACAGGAGGAGAAATTATGAGAAAGAAAGTCGTAAGTCTGCTTACCGTTATGGCTCTGGCAATCGCTACTCTCGCTGGATGTGCATCTTCCACGGATACGAATGCCACTACCGGAACCGAAGCAGCCACAGAAGCAACCGATGAAGCAGCAGCTGATGATGCAGCAGTTGAGGAGACTGCAGATGCAGAGGAAGCTACAGAAGATGCGGCACAGGTAACAGGTGTTAAGGCCGGATTTATCTTCTTACATGATGAGAATTCTACCTATGACCTGAACTTTTTAAATGCTGCCAAGGAAGCTTGTGAGAAGCTTGGTATTGAATATTTAATTAAGACCAATATTCCTGAAGGACAGGAATGCTATGATGCAGCCTGTGAGCTTGCAGATGCAGGATGCAACTTTATTTTTGCAGACAGCTTTGGACATGAGGATTATGTGATTGAGGCTGCCAAGGAATACCCTGATGTACAGTTCAGCCATGCAACCGGAACCAAGGCTCATACAGAGAACCTTTCCAATTTCCACAATGCATTTGCTTCCATTTATGATGGACGTTATCTTGCAGGTATCGTTGCAGGTATGAAGTTAAATGAGATGATTGACAATGGTGACATCACTGCTGATCAGGCCAAGATGGGTTATGTTGGTGCATTTACCTATGCAGAGGTTATTTCCGGATATACCTCCTTCTATTTAGGTGCCCGCTCCGTATGTCCTTCCGTTACCATGGAAGTAACCTTTACCGGTTCCTGGTATGATGAGACTGCTGAGAAGGAAGGCGCTAATAAGCTGATTGAGGATGGCTGTGTATTAATCAGCCAGCATGCAGACTCCATGGGTGCTCCTACCGCATGTGAGACAGCAGGTGTTCCTAATGTATCTTATAACGGCAGCACCGCAAGTGCATGTCCGAATACCTTCCTTGTATCTTCCAAGATCAACTGGGAGCCTTACTTCGAATATGCCATCAACTGTGTAGCAGCAGGTAATGCAATTGATACTGACTGGGTTGGATCTCTTGATACAGGATCTGTTGAGCTTACAGAGCTTGGCTCTTCTGTTGCAGCAGGAACCCAGGAAGCAATTGATGCAGCTAAGGCTGATCTGATTGCAGGTAAGGTACACGTATTTGATATTACAACCTTCACCGTAGAGGGTGCTGAATTAAGCAGCTTTGAGGCTGATGTAGATACCGACCCGGATTATACTCCGGATCATGAAGTAGTTCTCGACGGATACTTCCATGAATCCGATATCCAGTTCCGTTCCGCTCCGTACTTCAACGTACAGATCGATGGAATTACCCTGTTGGATACCGCATTCTAATTCCATAGAAGGTAATTTACAATTTAGTCGGTTTTTTGACAGAACAAATAATGCCAAAAGCGGCGCAGCGAATTTCGCCGCGCCGCTTTTTAAACACTTAATGCTTACTTAAGTTGAAGGGAGACAGATAATGGAAACCAAAACCGCAGCAGTTTCAATGCGAAATGTTACGAAGACCTTTGGATCCGTAATTGCAAATGATAAGGTGAATCTGGATATTTATAAGGGTGAAATTTTATCGCTGCTTGGAGAAAATGGTAGTGGTAAAACCACATTGATGAATATGCTTTCCGGAATTTATTTTCCGGATGAAGGCCAGATCTTTATCAATGGAAAGGAAGAGGTAATCAGGTCACCCAAGGATGCCTTTGATCTGGGTATTGGTATGGTGCACCAGCATTTCAAACTGATCGATGTGTTGTCGGCAACGGAAAACATTATTCTCGGACTCCCCGGTAAACTGAATTTAAAAGAAGCCACTAAAAGAGTGGAAGAAATTTGTCAGAAATATGGCTTTGAGGTAGATCCGAAGCAGAAGATTTACGATATGTCGGTTTCGCAGAAGCAGACCGTGGAAATTGTTAAGGTATTGTATCGTGGTGCAGACATCCTGATTCTGGATGAGCCTACGGCAGTTTTAACTCCGCAGGAAACGGAAAAGCTGTTCCGTGTTCTTCGGAAGATGCGTGATGATGGAAAAGCGATTGTCATTATTACCCATAAGATGCATGAAGTAGAATCGCTTTCAGACCGTGTGGTTGTTCTTCGAAGCGGACAGTATATCGGCTGTATGAAAACAAAGGATACGAATGTAACGGAAATGACGAACATGATGGTTGGTCATACGGTAACGTTAAATATAGACAGGCCTGATCCGGTGAATCCTAAACCCCGTATTGAGGTGGAAGGCCTGACAGTCCGTAATGAAGAGGGCGTTGTGAAGCTGCAGGATGTTTCCTTTACTGCGAACAGTGGAGAAATTCTTGGTATTGCCGGAATTTCAGGCTGTGGACAGAAGGAGCTTTTAGAAGCGATTGCCGGACTTCAGGTTACGGAAGCCGGAACCATTGCTTATGTAGAGGATGATGGTTCCAGGGAAATGCTGATCGGTATGGATCCAAAGAAGATTGCAGAGTTGGGAGTTTCCCTTTCTTTCGTTCCGGAGGATCGTCTTGGAATGGGACTGGTAGGAAATATGGATCTGGCGGATAATATGATGCTTCGTTCCTTCCGGCAGGGACATTCTCCGTTTACAGACCGGAAGCAGCCCAGGCAGCTGGCGAATGATGTTGTTGAGAGTCTTGAGGTGGTAACTCCGGGGATTTCAACACCGGTACGGCGGTTATCCGGAGGTAATGTACAAAAGGTGCTGGTTGGACGTGAAATTGCATCTGCTCCTACCGTATTATTAACGGCATATGCAGTGCGCGGACTTGATATTAATTCTTCCTATACGATTTATGATCTGTTAAACCAGCAGAAGAAGAAAGGTGTTGCCGTAATCTTCGTCGGGGAGGATCTGGATGTGCTGCTGGAATTATCTGATAGAATTCTGGTGCTTTGCGGCGGACAGGTCAGTGGCATTGTGGATGCCAGAACAACAGATAAAAATACGGTCGGAATGATGATGACTAAAGTGGGAGGTGAAAAGAACCATGAAGGAGAAGAATAAAGAACCTCTTTTTCATATTGTAAAGCGGGATACCCTGCCATTGCATCAGGCACTTGGAATCAGGGCCCTGGCTATTCTTCTTGCGTTGATTCTATGCGGAATTATTACGACGATTACAACCGGTATTAATCCGATTGAGGTATACCGTTCGATCTTTACCGGTGCATTCGGTTCTGTCCGTAAGACGTGGATTACCTTTCAGAATGTCTCAATTCTGTTGCTGATTGCACTGGCACTGACCCCGGCCTTTAAGATGAAGTTCTGGAATATTGGTGGGGAAGGACAGGTACTGGTCGGAGGACTTGCATCCGCAGCCTGTATGATCTGCCTCGGAAATAAGCTGCCAAATGGTGTGGTAATCTTATGTATGATCGTGGCCAGTATTCTGGCAGGCGCCTGCTGGGGCTTCCTTCCGGCATTTTTTAAGGCAAAATGGAATACGAACGAAACTCTCTTTACACTGATGATGAATTATATTGCAACACAGCTTGTTGCCTTCTTTACAATTGTCTGGGAGGTACCGAAGGGCTCCGGCAAGATTGGTATTATTAATCAGAATACAAACGTTGGCTGGCTTCCGCAGCTGTTCGGTTCGAAATATCTGCTTCCTATTGTGGTTGCGGTTATTGTAACCGTGTTTATGCATATTTATCTATGGTACAGCAAGCATGGATATGAGATCTGTGTCGTTGGTGAAAGTGAAAATACTGCGAAGTATGTTGGTATTAAGGTAGAAAAGGTAATTATCCGTACTATGATTTTATCCGGTGCAATCTGTGGTCTGGTTGGTCTTTTGCTGGTAGGTGGAATTAACCATACCGTAACGACCACCATTGCAGGAGGACAGGGCTTTACGGCCGTACTGGTATCCTGGATGTCCAAATTTAATCCGTTTACCATGATCTTCTCCAGTCTGCTGATTGTATTCATGGATCGTGGCGCCAGTGAAATATCAACAAACTTTGGACTGAATCATTCCTATTCCGATATTCTGACAGGAATTATCCTGTTCTTTATCATCGGATGTGAATTCTTTATTACTTACCGGCTTCAGTTCCGTAAGAAAACAGAAAAGGAGGAGCAGTAATCATGTGGAGCTTTTTACTTGCATTTATTCCCAGGGCAATCGTACAGGGTATTCCTCTTTTGTACGGAAGTACCGGTGAAATCATTACCGAAAAGTCCGGTAATTTAAATCTTGGAATCCCCGGTGTTATGTATGTTGGCGGTATCAGCGGTGTAATTGGATCCTTTATTTATGAGAGATCCCTGACAGATCCCTCTGCGGCAAATCCGGTACTGATTATTCTGATCCCGATGCTTTGCTGTCTGGCAGGTTCTCTGCTAATGGGACTGCTTTACTGCTTCCTTACCGTAACCTTAAGAGCAAACCAGAACGTAACCGGTCTTGCAATGACAACCTTTGGCGTAGGCTTTGGTAACTTCTTCGGCGGATCCCTGATCAAGCTGGTAGCCAGTGATGTTCCGTCTATTGCGCTTACTACAACAAGCAGCTATTTCAGCAAGTCTCTTCCTTTTGCAGGAAAGCTTGGCTGGTTTGGAAAACTGTTTTTGTCTTATGGATTTTTGGCATACCTGGCTATTATTATTGCATTTGTCGCTTCTTATGTGCTGAACCGGACACGTGTCGGACTTCATCTGCGTGCGGTAGGTGAAGGGCCGAATACCGCGGATGCAGCCGGTATTAATGTAACAAAGTATAAGTATATGGCAACCTGTATCGGATGTATGATTGCAGGACTTGGCGGTCTGTATTACGTTATGGACTATGCATGTGGTGTATGGTCGAATGATGCATTTGGTGACAGGGGCTGGCTTGCCATTGCACTGGTTATTTTTACGATCTGGAGACCGAATGTGAGCGTACTTGCTTCGTTCCTGTTTGGTGGATTATACATCTTATACCTGTATCTTCCTACCGGTATGGATCATATGGAAAATCAGGAATTATATAAGATGATTCCTTATGTTGTAACGTTACTTGTGCTGATTGTTACCAGTATGCGCAGCAAGCGTGAGAATCAGCCGCCCGCAAGTCTGGGACTGGCTTACTTCCGTGAAGAGCGATAGTTGGTTTATCAGGAAACAGAGGTGCAGATATGGACACAATCGAATGCAGCAAATATACAGAGAATCTGTACAACTTTAAAGAAATCGGAAAGCAGGATCCCGAAGCACCGGCATTGGGCTATGTGGATGCCTGGCTTTATCTGGGAAGTGAACGGGCAGCAGTGATCGATACACTGGAAAATGCGCCGGGTCTTTATGAAGAGGTGCGGAAGATCACCCAGCTTCCGATTGATGTATTTATTACTCATGGTCATCTGGATCACACAGGAATTGCGTTGGAAGAATTTGTGGAGAAGGGATGTGCAGTCTATATGGACTGCAAAGATCTTTCGATTCTTCCGCCGTATGTGAAACCGGAGTGGTTCACGGATGTAAAGGATGGAGATACCTTTTCCTTAGGAGACCGGAAGCTGGAAGCGATTTCCTGTGCAGGCCACACACTGGGAAGCATGGTATTCCTTGACAGAGAGAACGGAATGATGTTTTCGGGAGATACGCTGGGATCCTGCCGGATCTGGCTGCAGCTTCCTCATTCCGCTTCCTTAAGTGACTGCCGGAAGAACCTGTTGTATCTCATGGAATGTACGCAGGATGTTGAGGATATGAAGATTTATCCCGGTCATGTCTGGCAGACCGTGTATATGCCGTTAAAAAAGGAGTATCTGAATGATCTGCTTCAATGTATGGAAGAGATCTTAAATGGCACAGCAGTAACTAAACAGGATCTTCTTGAACTGGAAGATATGAAGATTAATTATGAGATTGCCTCTCATGGCACCATGGAAGAGCTCTGTTTTGATCCGAAGAATCTGTAAAATTATATGTTACTTTGAGGAGGCATGGCGCAGCAGCGCAACCTCGTCCTCAGACAAGACACGATATGCACCCGGCTCAAGCGTATTATCCAAAGACAATGGTCCAAAGGATATGCGTTTCAGCCGGGTGACTTTATTACAGGTTGCCTGCAGCATACGCTTTACCTGATGGAATTTACCCTCACAGATGGAGAGATAGATAATATGGTCATCAGAGGTTGCTTCTGTTTTCGCAGGAAGGGTAAGCGCATCCTCTCCGATATTCACTCCTGTTTCCAGTCGAAGCAGATCCTCTTTGGTTACCGCCTTTTCACAGGTCACAAGGTAGGTCTTGTAGATTTCTTTTTTGGGGGAAATTAACTGATGGGATAAGGCTCCGTCATTCATAAGAAGAAGCAGTCCTTCCGTATCCTTGTCAAGCCGTCCTACCGGGAATAAATCCTTCCGAAGTTCAGCAGGAAACAGGTCAAGAACGGTCTGTTCCTTGGAATCTTCGGTGGCACTGACATATCCCATGGGTTTATTCAGCATATAGTAGCGGTTACCCGGCAGGGAAAGCTCCTTTCCTTTGAACGTAATGGTATCTACTGCCGGATCCACTTGAAAATCCGCATTTCGAACTGCCTGTCCGTTTACGAGAACAAGTCCTTTCTTTAAATCTGTTTTGACCTGGCTCCGGGAACCGGCACCGGCATTACTCAAAAATTTATCAATACGCATTGCGGGACCTCGTTTCTATTGGAATCATTAGAATCATTATATAGGAAATCTGGTGTTGTGTATATTGTAAATATGTAATGATTCAGCGACGATACAGAGTCACGCAAATTAGATTGAAAAGTAGTACGGCTCTGGATTTGGATATATAATGACTTAAAAATGAATTTATATCCAAAATCAAGAGAATAGGATTGCGATATAGGCTCATTTTGATGTAAATTGGACATAAACAGAATAAATCAAGCTATAATATCCATAAATCAAAGAATTACTGGACATAAATGCGGAAATAAACCAGAATATGTCCAAAAGGACTGGGGAAAAGGGAAAGAGCAGGAAGAATGGAAGAAAGAGGCACAAATAACATAAATACCTCACAAGCAAAAACACAAATACAGGAAGTGCAAACACACAAAACACAAGCTCAGGAAACACGAGTACAATCCAAGGAAATACAAACTCACAAAGAACAAGTACAAACTCAGAAAACACAAGTTCAGGAAGTACAAGTACAAGCTCCAAAGATGCAAACACACAAAGCACAAACTCAAGAAATACAAATCCAGAAAGTAAAGGTAAGCCGTCTGGCGGCGCTTGACACAATCCGGGGGATTACTTTATTAAGTATGATTCTCTATCATACCTGTTGGGATCTGGTGTTTTTGTTTGGAAAGAGGATTGCGGGCTATACGGGAACGGGAGGATATCTATGGCAGCAGAGCATCTGTTGGACATTTATTCTGTTGTCCGGATTCTGCTGGTCATTGGGGCATCACCATCTGAAGAGAGGCCTGCTTGTATTTGGATCCGGTCTGCTGATTACAGTTGTTACCCTGCTGGCAATGCCCGAAAGCAGAGTAGTATTCGGTGTGCTTACTCTGATCGGAAGCTGTATGCTTCTGTTGATTCCCATAGAAAAATTCCTGTTAAAGATTCGCACTGAAGCCGGGCTTGCAGGAAGCTTTCTGCTGTTCCTTCTTTTTAGGAATGTGAATACAGGTTATTTGGGGTTCGAGAAGTGGAATATCATTCGATTACCGGATGGCTTCTACAGGAATTTACTGACCACTTATCTTGGATTTCCGCAGAGAGGCTTCTTCTCCACAGACTATTTTTCGCTGCTTCCATGGTTTTTCCTGTTTGTTACGGGATTTTATCTCTATCAGCTTGTACAGAAAAAGGACATGACGAGTAAACTGTTCTCGTGGAGAGTCCCGGTGTTTGATGTAATCGGAAGACATTCCCTGTTGATCTATTTATTACATCAGCCTATCGTGTTTGGAATTTCATGGTTGTTCTTTCAAATGTGATTCGAAATAGCTATTATGATTTGTGGGAATTCTTTGACAGATATCTGGACATGTTGTATATTCTAAGACATATGTAACCATTTAGAGCCATACAAATTCTGATAATATCAATGTTTAATTTGCATTTGTAAGGACATATGGCAGGATTTATATGGAAAAGTTTTGGATATTCAGAAAGGAAAGTGTGACGGGAATATGTTTTTAGATGCTTTAACAGATACATTAATTGATGGAATCAAGATTCTTCCCTTCTTATTCCTGACCTATGTGCTGATGGAATATATCGAGCACAAGGCAGGCAGCAAGGCAGAGCGTTTCGTGAAGAAGTCCGGACGGCTCGGACCTGTGGTGGGAAGTATTTTGGGAGTGATTCCGCAGTGCGGATTTTCGGCGGCAGCAGCGAACTTTTATGCAGGACGGATTATTACGCTGGGAACGTTGATTTCCATTTTCTTATCCACATCGGATGAAATGCTACCGATTCTTATTTCGGAGAAAGTATCTCCGGTATTGATTTTTCAGATACTGGGAATGAAGATTGTGATTGGTATGATTGCGGGATTTGTGATTGACCTGATTCTGCATCGTAAGGGCAAAGAAGAGGAAGAGATGCGCATTGATCATATGTGTGACCATGAGCACTGTCATTGTGATGAGCGGAATATTTTCAAGTCTGCGCTTGTTCATACCTTACAGATTTTTGCTTTTATTGTAGTGATTTCTTTTGCACTGAATATCCTGATTGCTCTTGTAGGAGAGGATAAGCTTGGAAGCTTTATGACTTCCATTCCGGCAATCGGTATTCTGTTATCGGGACTTATCGGACTGATTCCGAACTGTGCGGCTTCTGTTGTGATTACACAGCTTTATCTGGAAGGGCTTCTTACGATGGGATCCATGATGGCAGGACTTCTTGTGGGATCCGGAATCGGACTGCTTGTGCTGTTCCGTGTAAATGAGGATATGAAGGAGAATCTGAAAATTACTGCCATTCTCTATGTGATCGGTATTGTATGTGGATTTGTGATTGATCTGATTTGAAAATGGTAAAATGAAAACCCGGCGCCTGCGTATACAGGATGCCGGGTTTCGCATAGGGAAAAAGGAAGAAGTTATAAGCTTTTGTAATTCGCCTTCACAATGTCCTGTGCAGGCTTTCCGTAAATGTCGTAGCCTTTATGGGTAGCTGCCTTTTCTAAGGGATATTGCTTGCCAGCCCAGTCCCATAAGCAGAAGCCCTGAACCCAGGGACGCTTGCGGCATGCCTCAAACATGGAGATATACCAGTCCTTCTGCTCATCCAGATCGACCTCGCCGCGTACACTCCAGTCGTTCGGTGCCTTGGAGGAACCATGTGTGGACATACAACCGCATTCCGCAAAGAAGAAAGGTTTGTCAAATTTCTTCACAACAGTTTCAATACGGTCAAGTTCCTGCTCCCAGCGGTCGGGAGGATAATATCCGCTGGAGGAAATCACATCCACACAATCCCACCAGTCTACGTTATGTTCCTGATATTTGTCAGTATTATAGGTAATCAGACCATGATATACCTTACGGATCTCGGCGATGAGCTGACGCCACTCGGCACTTCTGCGCTGGGGCATTACCATCTCACAGCCCGGACTGAACATTTCACATTTGGTCTTCTCGGCAATCTCAGCAAAGTGAAGCTGAAATTTCGTATAGGATGCAAACCAGTTGCTCCATTTGGGTTCACAGGGAACATCCTCATCAAAAAAGTTAATATGGGCACGCCAGGTACCGTTCTTACAATTTACGGTAGGCTTTAAAAAAACATGCAGTCCCTCTTTATGAATATGATTAATCAGGCTGATTAGTTCCTTGTCGGGAACGGTTGCATCAGAAGTGAAATCAATTTCTTCGGACTGGGCAGTTTCCTGCAATGCATTCGGAACCAGCACGATATAATTCGCGTTTGTGCCCTCGATCAGATTCTTTAAACTGCTTTTCGTATCCTTGTTAACAAGACTTCCTTTGGGAGAAAAGGGAGAGAAGGTTACTCCTTTAATAAATTCCATAACAAATTCCTTCCAAATTAATAATTAAGCTATAAAGGTTTAAGTTATAAAACTCTTTCATTACTATAAAACTATAGCACTGCCAATAAATATCCGCTATAATATAGTTGCGCAAAAATTGTATAAATCTATTTGTAAGAGGTTTGTGATGCAATACTTATTTGAATACTGTGATAAATTAAAATCACCTTACGAAGCTTTTTTTTATGATAGCTCCTGTATGCCGTTTCCGATCCGGTCTCATTGGCATTATTTTATGGAAATGATTCTGATGGTAGAGGGAACCGGGCTGATCGATTGCAACGGACGGACTTATGTGGTTGAACCCGGGGATCTGATGATCTTCCCTCCGGAAGCGCTGCATGCTGTTTATACAGCAACCAATTTTGACCTGAAATATGAAGTCATTAAATTTGACATCAGTAAGCTATATACCGAGAACAGCTATGCACCTGAGTTGAAAATGATTCTTGAAAGCATCAATAAGAGCCCGGAAGTGGAACTTTGTTTTAAGGAAGAAAGGATCCGGGACTGGAGGACAAGGGAAATCTTTTGCAGATGCCGGGAGGAGATTCAGAAGAAGCAGTTTGGCTATGATATTGTGATTCACAGCCTGATTTCTTCGCTGATCGTCCAGATGGTACGGGTCTGGTGTGAGAATGGATTTAATACCGATGCGGCGATGGCGATGAATCTTGAGACGGATTCCATTCGTGGAATTACCTCCTATATTGATGCACATATCGGAGAGCAGATCCGGGTAGAAGATCTGGCGGATATGTGTAACATGAGTTATTCCTATTTTGCAAAGAATTTCAAGCAGTATTATGGAAGATCCTGCAAGGAATACATTGAATTTATCCGGATCAACAGGGTGGAGGATCTTTTGCTGTTCACAGACTTTGATTTAAGCTATATCAGTCAGGAAACCGGTTTTTCCGACAGCAGTCATTTGATTAAGATTTTCCGCAAATGGAAGGGTGTAACCCCAAAGCAGTTTAAGAAGAATCACGGAAAATAAAGACCGTAAGATTTGTTTTTGCTGGCAACAGGTGATATAATGAACATACAGAGTAATAATAATTCCGTGGGGGGTTACTTATGAGTGGGAATGATTTAAATCTGTTGGAGGGCAATACACAGGAAAAGGATGATCTGACCAAGCTGTATACGCGATATGCAGCAAGAGAACGGATTTTGGAACGGCTTCTTAAGAATGCGGATGAGCAGGGGGTGCTTTTGCTGATTGATCTGGATGATTTCTGCAGGATTAATCAGCAGTATGGGCAGACCTATGCCGATTCTGTGCTGAAGCAGGTTGGAAGCCAGATACATACAAACTTTATGGTCAAGGATATTGTTGCACGGATGGCATTTGATATTTTTCTGGTTTATTGTCCGGAGTTAAGTGATACCGGAAAGGTTGAAAAGCTTATCCGAAGGTTGAAGGATCGTCTGGAAAAGTATATACAGCTTCGGGATGAAAGTGTGATCCGGTTCAGTGCAGGTGCAGCAGTGTTCCCGAAGGACGGAGGAGATCTGGATACTCTTTATGCCCATGCGGATTCTGCTTTGTGGACTGCGAAGAGGCATGGTAAAAACAGACTGTACTTTTACGATGGTGAACAGATGGATGCTGATTACCGGGGACAGACCTACCGGAAGGTCAGTGAACAGGATAAGCTTATGATAACCGGAGATCAATCTGTCACCCGGATCAATCGTGAACTATTTGATTTTTGTTTTGATGTCCTTTGCCGGGAAAAGAATCTGCAGCAGGCTCTCTATCTGGTGTTTGAGGAGGTCTGCCGTTATTTTGGGTTTGACCGGTGTATTCTGCGTGAATATGACACACTTGCACTGATAATGCGTGTTACCAATAAATGGGTCCGGGAGGACGATGGCGATGATGCTTCTGTCATTGAAACCTTTGAGATAGCCGACCTGTCGGCAGAAAGCAAAGCTCCTGATTATTACCTGATACAGAACGGACATTCCAAGTATAAAGATTATACCGAAGAATTCAGCAAATTATCCAGAATTCCGTTTTCCTGTATTGTGTTTCCTTTGTGGGAGGGTGATGTAATGCGGTTTGCCATCACCTATGAGATCTGGGAAAAGCGTTCCTTTACAGAAGCAGAAATCTTTACTCTTCGTAGCATTACGAAAATGCTGTCCAGTTTTATTCTGCGTTTCCAGACCAAGACAGAGCTTGAAAATGAGTACAGGATCGGGCGTATGGCATTGGAAGCACAGAAAATTGATTATTTTGTTTCCAATCTGCATACCTATGAAATATATTATCTAAGTCCGTCCATGCGTGAGACTTATAAAAATCTTCCGAAAAGTATCAAGTGTTATGAACTCATGTTCCGACGGGATACACCGTGTGAAAACTGTCCGATGACAAGCTGCAGACCGGATATGGAAGAGAACACGGTGGAATATTATGACAGTGATGAGGATAACAGCTATACAATAACAGCAACGAGAATTCATGATACCGGATTTGAGGATGATTTCGTCATCTGTAAATCGGATGTGACATCTTACCTGCAGAGAATAAAAGGGATTGACAGATTAACGGGTGTGATGAGTTATGAGAAGTTCCGTATGGAGGCGTTGAAGCTTCTGAAATGCAAGAAGAAACCGTTTGCGCTGATCTTTCTTGGGATACAGGATTTTGCAAGAATCAATGATGAGTACGGATATGTTACCGGAGATGAAGTGTTAAAGGCTCTTGTGCAAATGATTCAGCAGGATCTGTCAGAGAGAGATCTGTTTTGCCGGGTAAAGGGAGATGATTTCATTATTATCATGAATTCATGCCCGGCAGAGACAATTTCACGCAGGGTTCATTATTATACAGATGAACTCACTATGCATTTCAGACGCAGCTATGCAGGGATAACCATCAATTGCTTTGGTGGTATTTATGCGATCTCTCCGGAAGAAACGGATATCAACCGCTCGATTGATAAAGCAATGAAGGCACGGAATATGGCAAAATTAAATTTTTACGAAACAAGTGGAATTTACGTGTATACAAGAGAATTTGAGACTCGTGAAAATGAAAAGGAAGCCATGAACCGGATTATGAAGGATGCATTGGAGAATGGGGGCTTTTGTGTCTATTTTCAGTCAAAGGTGGATATTACTACCGGAAAGATCAGTGGTGCGGAAGCGTTGGTCCGTCTGAAGGATAAGGATGGTAAGCTGGTTCCGCCGGGAAAGTTTGTTCCACTTGCCGAACAGACCGGAATCATTGTGGAAATTGACCAGTTCGTTTATGAAGAAACCTTTCGGTTGATCCGTAAATGGCTGGATGAGGGAAAAGAGGTACCGGTGATTTCCGTGAATCTGTCCCGTCTGCATCTTATGGATGATCAGCTTCCGGAGCGTATGAAGGCTCTGTGTGGTGTGTATGGTCTGCGTCCTGAGCAGATTGAACTGGAGATTACGGAAAGTGTATTTTTTCAGGATGCGGATCGCCTGATTGACATGATTAAAAGATTAAAGGCGGTTGGATTTGTCATTTCCATGGATGATTTTGGCGCTGGTTATTCAACACTTAACTTTATGAAGTCTCTGCCGGTTGATATTATCAAGATTGATGGCGGATTCTTTATGAAGAATGAGATGGATGATAAGAATAAGGCGGTTGTTTCCGCGATTATGCAGCTTTCTAATAATCTGAATTTCAAGACGGTTTCCGAAGGTGTGGAGACGGATGAACAGGTAGAATTTATTAAAGAGCAGGGTGGAAAATATGTGCAAGGCTACTATTTCTATAAGCCGATGCCGCCGGAGGAGTTTGCGGGGCTGTTGGAGGAGAAGAAGTAGTAGGAAAATTGTGAGCAATGAGCCATGCAGGAAGCTAGGAGGTAAGGTGGTGCTTGATTGTGGGCAATGGGCCATGCCGGAAGCTCGCAGGCAAGCTGCTTCGCTTCTGCGGCATTCGCCCTATTAAAAATAAAAAGAGAACATTCCCAGGTGAGCGAGCTCCCCGGAATGTTCTTTTTTATTTTTAGCATGGCTCATTGCTCACAAAAAAAGCACCATCCCCAAGGCTCCTATGTCCTCAAAAATGGTACTTACAGTGGACCGCCAGGGGTTCGAACCCTGGACACCCTGATTAAGAGTCAGGTGCTCTACCAACTGAGCTAGCGGTCCATATCCTTTGTTGTTTTGAATACTTCATTTGCAACGCAAGTGTTATTATAGTATAATGCCTTTTGAAATGCAAGTACTTTTTTGAAAAAAATTTAAAAAAATAAATTGTGCCTGAAAATCACGAAAACTCAGGTAGTTAGGAGCATAGAATGATATTTGAGACTCACGCACATTATGATGATCCGGCTTTTGATAAAGACCGGGAGTCCCTTTTATTAAAACTTCCGGAGGAAGGAATTACGAAAGTGGTTAACGTTGCGGCCAACCTGAAGGGGTGCTGCGATAGTCTGGAGCTTGCAAAGAAGTATGATTTTGTATATGCGTCGATCGGGGTGCATCCTTCCGATACCGGGGAACTGACAGATGACGATCTGGCTTTCATGGAGAAGCTTTGCAGGGAAGAGGCGTTGCAGCAGGGCGGTAAGGTCGTGGCAGTCGGCGAAATTGGTCTTGACTATTATTGGGACGAGCCGGAACGGGAGATTCAGAAGAAGTGGTTCGAAGAGCAGATGGAACTGGCACGGCGGACACACCTTCCGCTGATTATTCATTCAAGGGATGCGGCAAAGGATACGGTAGATCTTATGCAGGCACATCACACAGAGGAGATCGGAGGAATCGTACATTGCTACTCCTATTCGGTGGAACTGGCGCGCACCTTTCTTGATATGGGCTTTTATTTTGGAATTGGCGGAGTCGTTACTTTTAGCAATGGAAGAAAGCTTGGGGAAGTGGTAAAATATCTTCCGTTAGAAAAAATTGTTCTTGAAACAGACAGCCCGTATCTTTCCCCGGTTCCGAACAGGGGAAAGAGGAACTCATCCTTAAATCTTCCCTATGTGGTAGAGAAGATTGCAGAATTGAAAGAGATTACTCCGGAACAGGTCATGCAGGTAACTTATGCCAATGCAGAACAGGTTTACGGATTTCAGAAAAAGACACAGTAACAGGAGAAAATGAATGCCGACATTAGGAAATCCCACAGGGACGATTGAAATCTTAAAAAAATACAATTTTAACTTTCAGAAGCGGTTCGGGCAGAACTTTCTGATTGACAGCCATATTCTGGAGAAGATTGTAGAATCTGCAGAAATTACGAAGGAGGACTGTGTGCTGGAAATCGGACCGGGAATCGGAACGATGACACAGTATCTGGCAGAAAGCGCCGGTCAGGTTATTGCGGTTGAAATTGATAAGTCCCTGATTCCGATTCTGGAAGATACCCTGTCCTCTTATGATAATGTGACCGTGATCAATGAGGATATCCTGAAGGTGGACATCCGGAAACTCGTGGATGAGCGGAACGGAGGAAAGCCGATCAAGGTTGTGGCAAATCTTCCCTACTATATCACGACACCGATTATCATGGGCTTATTTGAGAGCCATGTTCCGCTTGACAGCATCACCATTATGGTGCAGAAGGAAGTGGCAGACCGGATGCAGGTCGGTCCCGGAACGAAGGACTATGGTGCACTGTCCCTTGCGGTACAGTATTATGCACAGCCGGAGATCGTGGCGTATGTTTCTCCCGGCTGTTTTATTCCAAAGCCCAATGTGGGAAGTGCGGTCATCCGCCTGAAACGATATGCCGAGCCCCCTGTTGAGGTAAGAAACGAGGCATTCCTGTTCCGTCTGATCCGGGCGGCTTTTAACCAGAGAAGGAAAACACTGGCAAACGGAATCGGTAATGCCCAGGATATCCCATGCAGCCGGGAACAGGCGCAGGAAGCCCTTGAAAAGCTTGGATTTTCGCCGTCTGTCCGGGGAGAGGCACTGACTTTACAGGAGTTTGCCCTGTTATCGAATGAAATTTTCTACAAGATCTATGGGTAAAATTGGAAGAACATGCCCATATCTTGTTCATTTTTGCGTTTTATTTTTGACATCTCATACCCCGTATGGTAAACTGATATCGTAACTATGTATGCCTTTCGGCAGAGAAATATAGAGGTGACTACCTTGGATAAATATGAATACAAAGTACGTGCAGATGAGATTAAATCCTTAATTTCAGAGGGCGAATACGAGGAAGCAGTTAAAATCGCAGATTCTATTGACTGGCGCAGAGTAAAAAGTGTCATGATGCTCTGTACCATCAGTGATTTATATAAAATTAACCGAAGATACGAAGACAGCAGGGATATCCTTCTTCTGGCCTATGAGAAGCAGAAAGGCCGGCTGATTGTATATTCCCTTTGTGAGTTGTCTATCAAGCTTGGAGAATACGTTCAGGCGATTGAATACTACAAGGAATTTGTTCAGATTGCACCGAAGGACAGCGGCAGATATATTCTGCAGTATAAGCTGTATGAAGCACAGGATGTGAGTCTCGAAGAACGGATTGAGGTTCTGGAAGAATTAAAACGCCATGATTATCGCGAAAAATGGGCTTATGAGCTGGCTTACCTTTATCACAGGGTAGGTCTTGAAAGTAAGTGCATTGAAGAGTGTGATGAGATGATCCTGTGGTTTGGGGAGGGCAGATATGTTCTTAAGGCATATGAACTTAAGATGCTGCATACATCTTTAACACCGGAACAGCAGCAGAAGTACGAGGAATTAAAGAGCCACAACGGAATGCGTGCTTCGGACCTTGCGGTAGATCAGGAAACGGTGCGTGAGGAAGCAAAGTATGAGACCGAGGATGAGAGTGATGATGAATACAGCCGTCAGATGAATCAGTTGACCGATGATACCAAGCAGATTCCGGAGACGGAACCAGTTTCTTCACCGTCCGATGATCTGGATATTCAGGTCAAAACCGTTGATGTCAGCCAGTACAACACGATTAACTTACAGAAGGAGCTCGCAGAGAGCATGCGGGAGCTTCTGGAGAATAAAACCGAAGAGATGCCGGCAGGTGAAGTAAATGATCTGATGATGACACAGATGTATGCGCCGGTAGAACATACAGAGAGCGCGGACGAGCCTGCACAGGCAGATGAGGCCGCTGATAAAGAGGCGATCCGCATACCGGATATGCAACCGGTTGAACCGCAGATCGAACAGCCGGTAACCGCAGAGGAACCTGCAACAGAAGCTGAGGCAGCAGAACCGCAGGAAGCTTCTGCACCGGAAACAGTTCAGGCAGAATTAACAGAGGAGCCTGTAGAAGAAAAGCAGGAAAAGCCACAGCTGGTTCTGCGACAGGATACCGATGAGATGAAACTGATCACAGACGAAGATCTGAAACAGGCAGATGAAGAAGTATTTTTCGGCAATACTTCCGAAGTAAATGTGCAGGATGTGGTTTCCGAGCTTACCGAAAAGAATGCAGACCGCACGGCTTTCCGTCCGGTGGAAGAAGAACAGGCAGAAGTCACACCACAGGTAACACCGGTTTCCCTCGATGCCATGTCCAATACGGGGGTAATCCGTACCTTTAACAAGAAATCAGGGTATGATGAGATACTTTCCCAGGAATATGACGGGCAGATCAGTCTGGTCGTACCGGAATCCGAGAAGGTAGAGAAGCAGATTACGGGACAGCTCAGTATTGAGGATGTGATGGCAGAATGGGAGCGGATGAAGAAGGAGAACGAAGAAAGACGTCTCAAGGAAATCCGTGAACGTGTGCGTAAGCAGACGGACAACCTGTTTGCCGATTTTGATGAGTCTACGAAATCAGGACTCCTGGAAGAACTGGAAAATGCCATGGTAACCGCGGCCATGAAGGAAGAAAAGCTTCGTGCCGATAAGGAGAAGCCGAAGGTTGTCAAGGTTTCTGATATTGAAAAGCAGCGTGAAGAAAAGGCAGCTCATCCACAGAAGAAGGAAGAAGTGAAACCCGAACCTGTGAAGGAACCGGAAGAAATCATTGAAGAATCCGTAGAGGAAGTGATTGAGGAACAGCCGGTGACCGAACCTGTTATGGAAGAAGAGCAGGTACAGGATACGGATGAACTGGTTGAGGATGCCGAGATCATCGATGAGGAAGAGGAAGCTGCGGAGAAATCCGTGGAAGAAGCTGTTGAAGAGACCACAGAGGAAGTAACGAAAGAAGTTGCCGATGCAGAAACGACAGAGGAAAATACAGAGGCAGAGACAAAAGAAGAAATATCTTCTGCAGAAAAGGGCCGTGAACTGACGGAACATGAAAAAGAAGAGTTTGCTCCGTTTATCCATCACCGCCGGACACGCCGTCAGATCGCAGAGGTCATTGACAACATCAGTCTTGCCTCCTACACTGGCAATGTCGTTGTCACCGGTGAAGAGGGAACGGAAGCTACTGCTTTTGCGAAGCTCCTGATTAAAGATGTACAGTCCAATGACAGTAATTTCTCCGGTAAGGTTGCGAAGATCTCCGGATCCGTTCTGAACAAGAAGGATATTGCAGAAACATTGAATAAGCTGGCAAACGGCGCATTGATTGTTGAAAATGCTGCATCGCTTAAGAAGCCGTCCGTGGATGTCCTGCTCCGTGAGATGAACCAGGAAGAAAAGGGACTGATTCTGGTTCTGGAGGATACCAAGAGCCGGATGGATGCGTTCCTTACCAGAAATAAGAATTTACAGGAAGTATTTAATTTAAGAGTGGATCTGGAAGCGCTGGATGACCAGACGCTTGTGAAATACGCAAGAAAATATGCTTTAGAGCAGGAATATTCGATCGATGATCTTGGAATTCTGGCGCTGCATACGAGAATCGCCGATCTGCAGACCGGTGACCATGAGGTAACGCTTTCCGAGATTGAAGAGCTTGTGGATGAAGCAATTTATTATGCAGATAAGAAGACGCCAAAGCATTTCTTTGATGTTTTATTTGGAAATCGATATGATGATGAAGATATGATCATTTTAAGAGAAAAAGATTTCATGCATTACTAGAGAAAGGTGTGAAAAGGTATGGCAAAAAAGGAAAAGCCAACGGTCTTCATTTCCCAGGATGACCAGTATCTGTTTGCACAGGGGACTCATTATGATATTTATGAGAAGTTGGGGGCGCATCCTTCCTGTGAAGACGGAGTAGATGGAATGTTCTTCGCGGTATGGGCACCAAATGCAAAGCAGGTCTATGTAATCGGGGAATTCAACGACTGGAACGAAAGTGAAACTCCCATGAAGAGGATCGGACCGGGTGGAATTCATTCGGTATTTGTTCCGGGAGTCGGAACGGGGATATTGTACAAGTATCTGATTATTACGCAGGCAGGGGAGAAGCTGTATAAGGCAGATCCTTTTGCAAACAGCGCAGAATTACGTCCGGGAACAGCGTCTAAGACAGCGGATCTGTCTAAATTCCACTGGACGGATGCGGTATGGATGAAGGAACGTGACCAGAAGGATTACAACAAAGAGCCAATGGCAATTTACGAATGCCACATTGGTTCCTGGATGCGTCATCCACGTCCGGAAGAGAAGGGATTCTACAATTATCGTGAGTTTGCAGACCGCATTGTGGAATACCTGACAGAAATGAAATATACTCATATTGAATTGATGGGAATTGCTGAGCATCCGTTTGATGGATCCTGGGGTTATCAGGTGACCGGATACTATGCACCGACCTCCCGTTACGGAACGCCGGATGATTTCATGTATCTCATCAATCAGCTGCATAAGCATCACATCGGTGTAATTCTGGATTGGGTTCCGGCTCACTTTGCAACCGATGCCCATGGACTTGGACGGTTTGATGGGGAATGTATTTTTGAACATCCGGATCCGCGTCTTGGAGAACATCCGGATTGGGGAACCAAGATTTTTAATTACGGAAAGACGGAAGTAAAGAACTTCCTGATTGCCAATGTATTATTCTGGATCCGTAAGTTCCATGTTGATGGAATCCGTGTTGATGCGGTTGCATCCATGCTTTATCTCGATTATGGAAAGAAAGAGGGGCAGTGGGTTCCCAACAAATATGGTGATAACAAGAATCTGGAAGCTATTGAATTCTTTAAGCATCTGAATTCCGTTGTCCGTGGAACGTATCCCGGATTCCTTACAATTGCGGAGGAATCTACCGCCTGGCCCAGGGTGACCGGTAAGATAGAAGACGGTGGACTTGATTTTTCCTTTAAGTGGAACATGGGATGGATGCATGATTTCTGCGAATATATGAAGCTGGATCCGTATTTCCGTAAGGATAACCACTATGCCATGACGTTTGCCATGACCTATAATGACAGTGAGAATTATATTCTTCCCCTGTCACATGATGAGGTCGTTCATCTGAAGTGCTCCATGGTCAATAAGATGCCCGGATATAAGACGGACAAATATGCGAATCTCCGTGCGGGCTATGCATATATGCTTGGTCATTCCGGTAAAAAGCTTCTGTTCATGGGACAGGACTTTGGACAGGAAAGAGAGTGGAGTGAAGCAAGAGAGCTTGACTGGTTCCTTCTTCAGGAGGATCTGAACAGGGGACTTCATGATTATGTGAAGAATTTACTGGAACTTTACAACAAATATCCGTGCCTGTATGAGATTGATAACAGCTGGGACGGATTTGAATGGCTGAATTGTGATGATAAGGACAGAAGTACATACAGCTTTTTCCGTAAGGCATCCAATGGTAAGAATAACCTTATGTTTATCATTAATATGACTCCGATGAAATGGGAGAATTATAAGGTCGGTGTTCCGAAGAAAAAGAAATATAAGCTTTTGTTAAACAGTGATGATGTCCGGTTTGGAGGACAGGGTATGGAAGTACCTGCGGAAATTACTTCAGTAAAGGAAAGCTGTGATTACCGTAATTACAGCCTGACCCTGGATCTGCCTCCGTACAGTGCGCTGATCTTTGTGTTTTAGGTCATCTGCCGGGATTATTTTAAATCCGGAACAGTGGTTAAGAAATTAAAATAATATGCCGAAATAAAGGGTGAATGTGAAAGCATTCGCCCTTATTTTTAATTACCTTTTTAGGAGATTTACTCTATGAACGTTTATTTTCCTGGTGCGGAAACGGATTCCGCAAAGCCAAGTATAAATGTTGACAGAGCCACAACTGCATATCGTACTTCCACCCGGAACGCAGAACGGGCAGGAAGAAGTTCATTTGCATTAGACATTTCTGGCACAGTTACGGATAACAGCGCTTACGCAGGTCACGGAAAGACCGCAGAAGAGGTTATGCGGATGGCGGGACAAGAGGATATTCAGGCTCGTCGTGACTATATGGCAGTAATGTCTAATTGTATGTCCGATGAAGATTTTGCAAAGCTGCAAGAAGAAGGCTTTCATCCGGGAAGTACGGAAATTGACACGGTTGTGACGATTGTCGATCATATAAAAGCAGCACTTGTAAAGGGTGGAACAGAGGTTGTCGGATATACCGATACTTTAAGTGACGAAGAACTTTGCAGGATTACAGGCTCGGAAAGCTTTGCCAATGAGCTGAAAAGCCAGTTCCGTGACCGTGACATTCCACTGACCGAAGAGAATGTGCGGGCCGTAACCGATACCTATGAACAGATTAAGAATATTTCGAAGCTTTCGGAGGGTTCAGAGAAGTACATGGTGGAAAACCAGCTGGAACCCACACCCGGAGATCTTTATACCGCTCAATACTCTGCACCGCAGGAGGGTACCCGTCAGGGTAGAGGCTATTATGCGGATGGAACAGTAGAAGGCTATTATGCGAAGAAGCCCGAGCAGATTGATTTAGAAGCACTGCTTCCCCAGATCGTGAAAGTGATAGAAGATGCCGGACTGGAAGTGTCCGAAGAAACTATCGGGCAGGCACAGTGGCTGATTGAAAAGGGAATTCCGCTGGATGAAGAAGCCATGCAGCGCTTACATAAGCTTGAAACGATTGAATTTCCGATCCGCATGGAGGACTATCTGAACAGTGTGACTGCAGCGATTGCAGATGGCATTCCGGTAAAGAATGCGGACCTTACCCGTAAGGAGACCTATTTAGAGGAAGTCCGCGGGAAGCGTCAGTTGGAAGAGACCAGACTTCAGATGTCCTTTGAAGCCAATTTGAAATTATTGCGAAGCGGATATCAGTTAGACACTGCTTCGGTTGAAGAAACGGTGAAGCTTTTAAAGCAGCTTGAGGAACAGCTTTCCTTAAGCCTGACAGGAGAAGAGGACGTGGTTCAGGCGAAAGAGAAGTTATCTCTGTTTGACCAGTCCATGGAGCTCATCCAGAGTATCCGTACCGCACCGGTTTCTTTCGTGGAGCAGATTGAACCGGAGGATACGTTAAAGGAGATTGCGGATACCGGAGAGGCACAGCGCCGCACCTATGAAAAGGCATCCCAAAGCTATGAAGAGCTGATGACCGCACCGAGAAAGGATCTGGGCGATCAGATTACAAAGGCTTTCCGGAATGTGGATGATCTTCTTGATGAACTGAACCTTGCTGCAACCGAGGAAAACCGCAGGGCGGTCCGGATTCTTGGTTACAACCAGATGGAAATCAGCGAAGAAAACATTACGAAGGTCAAGGAAAAGGATACATTGCTTACCGGAGTCATCCGCAAAATGAAGCCGGGTAAGGTATTACAGATGATCCGTAAGGGCGTGAATCCCATTTCTATGAAATTGGAGGATCTGGATACGTTCCTAAAAGAAAATAAAGACACCGCAGACGATATGGAATCCTACAGCAAGTTCTTATACAAGCTGGAACAGGATCATGATATTACCGAAGAGGAGCGCAGCGCATACATCGGCATTTACCGTCTGATGCATCAGATTGAAAAGAACAACGCAGCTCCTTTGGGAGCGGCCATGCAGGCAGATATGGAGCTGACACTTGAAAATCTGCTCACCGCACTGCGCAGTACGAAAAAGGAAGCATCCAGGAAGCTGGATTACCGGATAGATAATGATTTCGGTGGTGTAACGGCGAAGGAAAGCGCAATCGAATCCATTACTTCCCAGATTGAAAAGGGTTATGCCGGGGACACCGCAGATCTTTATACACTTTTGGATCAGGCAGGAAGTGAGGAAGCGCAGAAGGAATACGAGCAGGAGCTTTATGCAGAAGTAAGAGAGGCCTATAAGGCAGAAGCAGATGTGCTCCAGCAGCTAAGTGATTATGCCGAGCCCATTACCGCAGATCATCTGCTGGCAATGGATACCCTGCTAAACGCATCGGCAGAAAGCTTCCGGAAGATGAACGATCTTTTGAAGAATAAAGAGGAAAAACAGAATTTCATCGCAAAGCATGGCGAAGAAATCCGGCGTCATATGAACAGCCAGGAAGAAACGGTACAGATCTATGAGAAAATGGCCGAAGAGATTCAGGATACGTTTGAACAGGAGGCTTTTGATCCGGAGGATGACCGTATCCGATATTCCTCAGATATTCGCAGCATGACCGGATTTTATAAGCAGATGGGTCTGATGAAATCTCTGGCAAGAGAAGAGAATTATGAGATTCCGCTTGAAATCGACGGAACACTTACGGCGATTAATTTAAAGGTGATTCATAACGCAGAGAAAGAGGGAAAGGTAGCAATTACATTTACCTCGGAGCCTTTTGGAAAGACGGCTGCGGAATTCAGGCTGACGGAACAGGGACTGAGTGGTTACTGTACCTGCGAGAAGGAAGCAGGAAGAGCACTTTTAGAAGAGCATAAGGATGAGTGGAAGGAACAGCTTGTCAAAGAGGAAATCCAGCCGGGCGCTGTTTATTTCACGAAAACCAGTGGGTTAAATCTTAAGGATTTTAATAAAAACCAGACAAAAGAACAAAAATCAGACAGCAAAGCAGACTCCGCACAACTCTATCGGGCAGCGAAATCATTTATTGAGTTTGTCAGACAGACCGGGGATACAGAAAGGAAGAGCATATGAGAATTAATTTTAACGCATCAGCAGTCATTGCAAATAACGCATTAAACCGGAACGATAACCGCTTGCAGGCTTCCCTTGCAAGATTGTCCTCCGGACTTAAGATTGTCAATGCCAAGGATAATCCGTCAGGTCTTGCGATGTCCAAGAGATTGAATGCACAGATCAAGGGACTCGATCAGGCGAGTGACAACGCCGGAGATGGTATTTCCATTATTGAAATTGCAGACGGCGCAATGTCCGAAATGCATGAGATTTTACAACGAATCAATGAGCTTGCCGTAAAAGGAAGCACCGGAACTATCACCGACGATGATCGTAAGCTGATTCAGGATGAAGCAAGCCAGTTAAAGGAAGAGCTCACCCGAATTTCTGAAACCGTAGAGTTTAACGGGCAGACCATTCTGGATGGATCCTTTGACTTAAGAGGCTACAGCAACAATCAGTACGCCAAGGTGGCTTATTATAGCGATGAAATCCTGGCAGGAACCTATACGATTGATCAGTTGGATGTTACTTTCAATGCGGATGGAACGATTAAGGAAATAGATTCACTGACCTGTGGAGACGGATTCCCGCAGGATGCCGATGTAACTTCGATTGACGGAAATATTGTAACAATTGCCGGATCCGGTAATTTTGAATTAAAGCTCCGCCTGACAGGCCAGACAGATAAAGAGTCATTTACCGATCTCAATCTGGATCTGGAAGGCTTTGGTGCCATGGATATGCAGATCGGAGCAAATGAAGGACAGCAGCTTGGCATCCGTATTCCCAAGATGTCCTTAGAGAATATGGGAATTTCGAACGTAGATTTAAGTACCGCAGAGGGAGCGAACGAAGGAATTGACAAGGTAGACGAAGCGATTAAGTATGTATCTGCCAGCCGGAGCCGTCTGGGTGCTTACCAGAACCGCCTGGAGCATACTGTCAACAATCTGGAGGTTTCCAGTGAAAATATGACGGCAGCTTATTCCAGAATCATGGATGTGGATATGGCAGAGGAAATGACCGAATATACGACCGTTCAGATTTTGTCCCAGGCAAGTACTTCCATGCTTGCGCAGGCCAACGAACGTCCGTCCCAGGTACTGCAGCTTTTACAGTAAGTTACGATAACTATTTAGAGTAGTTAACGATGATGAGTAACGAGGTGAGAATCGGATGACAAAGGAAATGAAACAGAATTATACGCTGCGTATTTCGCAGGCGAATAAATCAGAGCTTGTGGTAATTATTTATGAAATGCTGCTGACCTACATAGAAGACGCAAAGACTGCTCACGCAGATGGTGATACTGAAGGATTTGCAGCTTCGATCCGCAGGGCGGAGGGCTGTATTCGTGAGCTGATGGCTTCCCTGCATATGGATTATGTCCTTGCAGGCAATCTGCTCAGTCTTTATGTGTATGCCGTGAAGCTTTTATCCAAAGCAAAACTCCATAACAGCACGAAGGAGCTTGCTGAAGTAGAAAAAATGATGCGTAAGCTTCACGATGCTTATGCCACGGTCAGCAAGGAAGACACCTCCGGTTCTGTTATGGAGAATACACAGACTGTTTATGCAGGACTTACCTATGGAAAGAATCAGTTAATGGAGAGCCTCAGCAATGAGGGAAGTCTCCGCGGTCTGCGGGTTTGAGGAAAGTAAATCAGCCTGCGCCATAAGGAACTGGTAGCGTTTCATAATGGCATTTACTTCATAGATATAACAATCGATTAAATCGGGTTCTGTGACGTTGTCGAAACCGGAGTAGGCAATTTCCAGAGCCCGTTTTGTTTTTTCAAGATCGGATAAAAGAGCGTTTCTTTTCATTTCGCGCTCGCTGATCGTACGGTTTGCAGCATTCGTTCTGCCGAAATACATTTTCATAACTTCATTCCCCTTCTATTATTTTTACATCCTATGTAATCATTTAGGAAAAAATTACCTGTTGTTTTATGAGTATAAGCATAAAACAGGAATCTTATACATACTATGGAAGGGAAAGGGAGGACAGGATATGCTGGAAAAATTTTTAAACTTCATTTTGCGTGGACTAATGGGACTTTGCACGATCTTTGTGGTCAATCATTTTGTCATTACCGATTTTCCACTGTGCGATGTGGGAATGAATCTGTTTACCTTTCTGACCTCTGGGCTGCTTGGGATTCCCGGGGTATGTGCTCTATATGCCATAAATTTCTATGTTTTATTATGACATTTTACCAAAAATAAATTTTTTATCGAAAAAGTATTTACTTTTATTGCCTCCTCATCTATAATTCAGTTTACAAAATAAAGTGGTCATAAGATTACGTTCGTAATCAGACTCTTTTGGAAGAAATCCTTCCGTTTTTCAGATTTTTACGCGTAAACAAGAAGTAACACCGCACATTAAAACAGCATAAGGAGGTATTTTTTGGACAAACCAATCCTTGCAGTTTTCGATAGCGAGGAAAGATATGCGTATGGTTTCATGGAGTTTATCAGCAATAAGTCAAATCTGCCCTTTCAGGTTCATGTTTTTACAGAGCCGGAGCGGTTCTTTGCCTATTCAAAGCAGGAAAAAATCGAATGTCTTCTCATATCGGAAAATGTATATCAGCGGGAGGTGGAGGCCCTCAACATTCCACACATCATCATTTTAAGCGAAAGCAGTGACTGTCTTAACAAATCCCTGTTACATATTCATAAATATCAGTCCTGTGAAGTAATTTTCCGTGAGGTAATGGCATATTACGCGAAAGAGACGGATAAAGCTTCATCTTGTGTCAGGACATGTATGAAAAAAATGAAAGTGATCGGAATTTATACTCCGGTCGGAAGATGCCTGCAGACAACCTTTTCCTTTGCACTGGGACAGATACTGTCAAAGAAAGCAAAGGTATTGTACATGAATTTTGAACGATACTCCGGACTGGAAGCGTTACTGCAACGGACCTTTCAATATGATATTTCCGATCTCGTTTATTATTTCCAGTGTGCAAAGGAAAAGCTGTCCCTGCGGCTTTCCAGCATCGTGGAAAATGTACATGGACTGGATTTCGTTCCACCGGTACAGCTATACCAGAGTATTTTAGGGATTCACGGGCAGCAGTGGATTGAACTGTTTGCCGAAATTGAGAAATGCAGTGATTATGAGTATCTGATCCTGGATCTGACGGATGGAGTCACTGATCTGTGGGACATCCTTAGGAGCTGCACACATGTGTATACCATTACACGGGGTGATGGAATATCGCTTGCCAAGATGGATCAGTACGAGCAGGGACTGCGGACGATGGAGTATGAGGATGTTCTGGCAAAGACGAAGAAAATTGAGTTTCCGGTATTTAAGGAAATCCCAATTCGTTTTGATGAACTCACCTATGGGGATCTGGCACACTATGTCAGGCAATATATCATTCCTGATTTTGAAAGGGAAAGGGTGGAAAATAATGAATGAAATACAGGAAAGGATTTTAAAGAGTATGGATCTGACAAGAGAGCTGAGCGAGGAGGAAATTCATGAAGTAATTGATCTGCGGATGAAGGAAGAAATCCGGAAAACGCCGCTTGATCTGTTATCCAGAGAAAAGCTGCATCGTAATATTTTCCATGAAATCCGGCAGCTTGGAATTTTACAGAGTCTTATTGAAAATCCGGAGATTACAGAAATTATGGTGAATGGGACAAGCGGTATTTTCATCGAGACGAAGGGTAAGCTTAAGAAGCTGGATATCTGCTTTGAGTCAAGGGAAAAGCTGACACAGGTCATCTGGCAGATTACGGCAGACTGTAACCGTGCCATCAATGATGCGAGTCCGATTGTAGATGCAAGGTTAAAGGATGGCGCAAGAGTGAATGTTGTGCTGGATCCGGTGGCGATTAACGGTCCGATTCTGACCGTGCGGCGCTTTCCGAAAACGCCGATTACGATGGATCAGCTCATTGAGCTTCAAAGCATTACCTGTGAGTGCCGTGACTGGTTAAAGCAGGCGGTACAGGATGGAGCCAATATTCTGGTGTGCGGTGGAACCGGATCCGGGAAAACGACATTCTTAAATGTGTTATCCCAGTATATTCCCTCAGAGGAGAGGGTCATTACCATTGAGGATAGTGCGGAGCTGCAGCTTCTTGGAATCCCCAATCTGATCCGTCTGGAAACAAGGAATGCCAATGTGGAAGGCTGTAAGGAAATTACGATCCGTGATCTGATCCGGACGTCCTTACGTATGCGTCCTGACCGCATCGTCGTCGGGGAGGTGCGTGGACAGGAGGCGATTGATATGCTTCAAAGCGTCAATGTCGGTCACAGCGCTATGACAACGGTGCATGCCAACAGTGTCCGGAATGTGGTAAGCCGTCTGGAAACGATGGTGCTCATGGGAATGGAAATCCCGATCTCGGCGATCCGCAGACAGATTGTAGAGGGGTTTGATGTGATGGTTCATCTGGGACGGTGTAAGAACGGGAGACGTGCTGTCATGGAGATTGCAGAGCCTATGCACATTGCAGATGGAGAGGTTTGTATGAACACTGTCTTTAAGAGAAATCAACAGGGGGAATTAGTAAAGGTTGGGGAATTTACTGAGAAAACAAAAAGCAAGCTGGTCCGTATTTAACAGGGACTCCTTAATCTCTATACAGGGCAGGGAAATTTTATTACTGGTTGTAAAAACAGGAGCTGTTCTTGGAATCCTGAATTACTTTTTTTACCGGGAGTGGTGGGCATTTGGGCCGCTGATCCCTGTTGGTGTTCTGTATTTCCGGTTGGAATGTGGGAATCTGATCCGGAAAAAGCAAGACCAGGTACGGGAACAGTTTACGGAGCTTTTACGGTTTACGGTCACATCCCTGCGCGCCGGATATTCGGTAGAGAATGCATTTCTGGATAGCTATGCCGATTTGGAAAAGCTGTATGGAGAGCGCAGTGTGATCTGTAAGATCTTAAAGCGGTTTGCAATCGCCCGGCAGAATCATCGCCCTTTTGCAGAAACCTGGCGGATGGTAGGTGAGGAACTCCGGGTGACAGAGATCCGGGAGTTATCGGAAATTTATGAAACCGCTTATCACCATAGCGGGAATCTGTCATCAGTCATGGAACAGACTTCGCAGATTATCATGGAGAAGACGGAGCTGCGAAGGGAGCTGTTTTTATTGATGGCATCCCGGCGCATGGAGCTTCGGATTATGACCGCAATGCCTTTTGCCATCATGGCATATATTCAATGGACTTCGCCGGGATTTTTCAATGAGCTGTATCACAATGCGCCGGGAAGGATGCTGATGACGGGGATACTTTTTCTCTATCTGACAGGATATGTCTGGGCGTGGAAAATCACCCGGATGGAGTTAAGCTCCGGCAGGAAGAAGGAAGAGTGCTTAAAGGAAATTTATCCGGAGTTTGTCGAAAAGCTCCGCCTGTATCTGGTAGCAGGACTGAATGTGCGCAATGCCTTTCTGACAATTACGTCTTTGTATGCAGGAATTCGGGAGAAGGATCGTTCACACAGCTATCTGCTGAAAGAACTGCGGAGTGCAGGGAATCAGCTTGCCAATGGTATTCCGGAGGATGAGGTCTATACGCAGTGGGGAATGCATTGTGAAGAGAGGAGCTGCCGCAGACTGGGATTTCTGCTTTCAGTGAACCTGCGGAAAGGAAACCGGCAGCTTTTATCCTGTCTGGAGGAGGAGATCCGGGATACCCGGCAGGAGCTGCAGAAGAAGATTCGTAAAAAGGGAGAAGAAGCATCTACAAAGCTTTTGTTCCCGATGATTTTGTATCTGATTATTGTCATGATACTGGTAATTTATCCGGCCTATCAGAAGTTAGGCGGCGTTTAAAGGAGGACATTTATGAGAAATAAAGCAATGGGAAAGGAATTTTATATGGATACAAGAAAAGGACTGAGCAAGGAATTAAGCAGAGAATGGAACATGCACATGAAGCTGAATACAGGAGTATGTCATTTGAAAAACAGGAGAAAACTGAATAACCGGGGAATGGGAACGGTCGAAATGATTCTCATTATTGTCGTATTGATCGGACTTGTACTGATCTTTAAGACGCAGATTATGGATCTGGTGGGAAATGTCTTTGACAAAATTGCTGTAGACAGCTCGGCGATCCTTTCATGAAAAAAGGATCATTAACGGTATTTCTCTCTCTTTCCCTGACGATTCTGATTAGCTTTAGCCTGCTTGTTACAGAAATTGCAATCGGGAACAGTCAGCGGATCCGGTTTGAAACAGTTACAGATATGGCCATGGATTCGATTATGGGAGAATACAGCGTGGCATTGAAGGAACGCTATGGGCTGCTTTATGTGGATACGTCGTATCTGGAGGGAGCGGCGGAGGCGGTACGTGTTACAGATCGTTTCAGGGTGTATTTTGATGCCAATACCACGAAGGTTTCTGAGAAGAAGCATGCACCGTGGGGGAGTCTTTTGCTGCAGGAGGCAGTGCTTTCTTCCTTTGAGACGGCAGCAGCACAGGGAGGAAAATCCATGCAGAGTCAGATGATTCGCTATATGGAACGGCATCCGGAAAATGCCACTGAAATTGCTGAGGCCAAAGAAGCGGTTTCTGCTTTTTCCATGCAGGAGTCATCCAATGCTCTGGAAGCATTCTGTGTAGTCATGGAACAGATTGCCGGTATGGAGCTTCCTGTACTGGAAAAGGAAGACGGAACCGAAGAAGAGGTTGCGCTTGGAAATCCGGCGGACTGGGTGTATGGACTCATTGGAAGTGATGTTATTTTCTTGTGTGATGTGGATTTGTCCGGAATGACAACCATGCAGATGGATACGAATGGGCTTGTTTCCCATCGGGGAATGCAGAATACGCAGAGCAGTAACCGGACATTTTCAGGAGATACTGACTTATTTTATGCTTATCTTCTTGCCCGGATGGGGAATTATGGAAGAAACAGAGAGGGAAGTGCGCTTAATGCACAGCTGGAATATCTGCTTGCCGGAAAAAACAGTGATTTTGAGAACGTCCGGGCGGCTGTTGCAGAGATCTTTACCATACGAATGGAAGATAACGTGCGGCTTGTTATGGGAGATGGTGGATTATATGAGGCGGCAGCAGGTGTGGCGGACGCATTATTGGCAGTGCAGCTATGCGAAGCCTTCCGTGAGCCGGTCATTCAGAGCATCCTGTATGCCTGTGCTTTCCTGGAGAGCGTGAGTGATGTAAACAGCCTGTTGCACGGAGGACGTGTTCCGCTGCACAAAGACTCCCATTCTATGAGTGTTTCCTATGTAACAGCTGGAAGTATTTATTTTAACGGATCGCAGGAGGGGCTTTCATATTCACAGTTTCTTATCGGAATGCTGTCTTCAAAAGAAGAAAGAACCGTGCTGGCAAGAGCTATGGATGTCCTGGAAATGGACATCCGGCAGATGACCGGCAATGGACAGTTCTGTATGGATCAGTGTGTGGAACGGATGGGAATTCATGTGTCTGCACAGGGAGGACTTGATAAGCATTATGAGACAGAGCGAATATATGGATATTACTAGTTGCCCCGGGGAAGAAAGGAGGAACGTTCTCTTTGAATGAGCAAACCAAAAACAAAAATAAAAATCTGTTAATTCCTTCTCTCAAAGCGGACAGAAAAATGAACATCGTTCAGAAAAAGAGAGCGTTCCCCTTTTCTTCCCTGAAAAACAGAGGGAGCATGACGGTGGAGGCATCAATGGTTCTTCCTGTTTTCCTGTTTTTTATGATGACGCTGCTTATGGCGATCGAAATGGTTCGTTTACAGAGCAATCTGTTTGCAGGACTAGGCAGCAGTGAAGCAATCCATATGGAAGAACAGATTCAAAGAGCCCTGCAGGATCAACCGCTTCTTGGGCATTTCAATGTAGACGCGGCAGAGGAATACCTGAATGGGCAGGAGAACGGCAGGCTATGCCTTTTAGGGAATATTTCAGTCAGGAATCAGTCGGATGTGCAGGGAAACGGAAGGATCGAGGTTGAAGTGCAGTATCAGATCAAGCCCTTCATTTACTGGCTTCCAATTGGAAACAGTAACGGAGGAGGACTGCGCTTTGAGGATGAACTTTTCGCGCATGATTTTAATGGATATCGTGGACCGGTCGAAGGGGATCGAAGAGAGGAAGAAGAAATTGTTTATATCACAGAAAACGGTACCCGCTATCATACCGATACCGGCTGCGTATCCCTCAGGATATCTGTTCAGACAGTGCATAGCAGCCGGCTATCCGCAATGAGAAATCAAAGCGGTGGCAGGTATTACCCCTGCGAACGATGCCACCCATCAAAAAGCGGTGTGTTTTTTATTACCGGGGATGGTGACCGGTATCATCGAGGGGCAGACTGTTCTTCTCTCAAACGAACGGTACGTGCAGTGACTCTTGAAGAAGCAGTCCGGATGGGGCGAAGTGCCTGCAGTAAATGTAGTTGAAAATTTGAAAGTTTGAAAGTAAGTAAGAAACAATTGTAAATATTGCAGATACAAAGAATAAACAATCAATAATAAACAATAAATAAATGAATTTTCCATCGTAACTGTGAAGGGGCTGAACAGTTGCAACAGATGTATCGTGGAGTGGAGATATGGTATGGGGAGGACAATGTGAATCTACAGATGATAAAACAATGTTTGTGTCTCTGTTTTCTGTATCAGCTGGCAAGGCAGGATTGCAGATGGAAGAAAATGGATGCAGTACTGCTCTACGGTTTCCTTGCAGTAGGAGTCGGCTGCTTTATTTTAGAAATTCTTTTAAATAAGGGAAAAGGGAGTACAAGTACAACAATATCCATCCTGTTTCTGTCCATTCTTCCGGGATTCTTATTTCTGGTTATAGGAGCATTGACCCAGGAGGCGGTTGGCTATGGGGATGGACTTTCGATACTGGCAATGGGATTTTATATGGAAGCCTATGCGTTATGGAAGGCTGTGGGAATCAGTCTGATCTTAGTGACAGCTTATGTTTTGGGACAGAAATTATTGCAGAAACATAGGTATAAGCAAGAGCAGAAGTATGAACAGGAGCAAATACATAAACAGAAACAGGAGAATGGACAGATACCGAAGAGTGTGGCAGTTCCGTTTCTCCCCTTTTTGCTTACAGGAATGGTGGTGATGCTGGGTGTTTCATAATATGAAAGCTCAAATAGATAGCGGAGAGCAATGCCAAAAGGAATATAGAAATCATAGAGATTACAGAAATCGTAGAAAATGGAAGGGCTCTATAGTGGTGGAGGCTTCTTATCTGCTGCCGTTTACTCTTGTTTTGTACGGAATCATAATTTTGATTGCAGCGGCGTTACTGGTACGCTGCCTGTCTTCTCAGAACCGTTTTCTGCAAGCCTGGCAGACAGAGCGGTATACAAATCCTGATACCTTGGAAGTGATTTATGCGGATAGGGAATCGTCATGACAGTATGCAGCAGACAGTAATGATAAAATAACGACATTGTAATGACAAAATAATGACAGGAAGATAGATACATAAAGAAAATATTGATGAATGATAAATAAAGGATAGATGAAAGGTAATGAAAGGTAACCAGGAAGAGGCTGTATGGCTATAATCAAATTAAGAAAGGGTGAAAGTGAAATGAAAACAAAATATATCCGGGATTTCCGGCACAATTATCTTGTAATTGAAAAAGAAGACCCGGGACAGAATGGATATTTGATAAAAATGATTACAGAGAATACGATTGACGGACTGATCCCCTGTCAGGAACGGATGATAAACGGGGAATCACTTCTATATTATGATATTACCTCGCGCCAGAGCATTCAGAGCATCCTGGAGGCACAGCCCTTGCAGATGCGTCATTTACAGAAGCTGTTTTCGGGGCTTCGTACGATCAGCGAAGTAATGGAGAAGTATTTGCTCAGTCCTGAGGATCTTTTGCTGCTGCCGGAATTTGTATATATGGATATGGCAACCGGGGAATACAGCTTTATTTATTATCCGGAGAGGATGGGGGAGGAGAACACGTCTTTGCGTGATCTTAATGAGTTTTTTATGCAGCATATGGACTCCGAAAATATACTGCTTGTCGAGGCTGTATACCAGATGACGGATCTGCTGAACCGGCAGCAGTTTGTGTTGGATGAGCTGATTACCTGGTTTCAGGAAAACTATGATGAAGAACAGATGGAAGAGAGGATCCATGAACAGAATGAAGCAATGACGCAAAGCAACTGGACCCCCAATATGCAGACACAGAATTTATACCGGAATCAGGGAAGTCAGAGTCGGGAAGTTCCGGTACAAAATGCAGGCTGGAATCGGGGCACACAGGGAACAGCACAGGAGATGCCCTGGGATGAAAGGGAGAAGAACAGAGGGACGCAGTGGAGGGGAAATGTAAATAGCAGAAGCAGGAATGAAGGGATACAGGAGCAACATATGGCAGAGCCCCGGATGATGCAGGAGAAAGGACAGGAACAGAAGGCCCCCCGGAATTCCGGGATCCGGGAGACAACGATGTCGTATGTCCGATTTCCGGAATCGGAGGAGAAAAAGTCACTTTGGAGAAGGCTTGTGGAATGGGCCTTCCCGAACTCTAAAATTAATAAGAAAGAATATACTGCCGATTCATTCCACTATGTCCGGTATCAGGACGTCACAGAACCGGAAAAGGCTCCGCAGCCGGATGATTCCGGGCACACCGTATTTATTCCGTGGATAGAGAACAGTGATAATAAATTATACGGAATTGGGAAGAGCAACAAATATCATATCCCGTTGCAAAAACTGCCAATCACAGTAGGAAAAATGGCAGGAGCAGTGGATCTTGTGTTAAATGATCAGAGTGTAAGCCGCCTTCATGCAAGAATATCAAGGGATGGAAACCGGTTCTTTATCACGGATCTCAACTCGACGAACGGAACTTTCCGGAACGGGATGCGATTAGAACCAAATGCGTCGGAAATCATCGAACCCGGAGATGAAATCGGTATTGGAAAGCTGAAATTTATTTACAGGTAGAAGCGAACGCTTAAGGAAACGCTGAATAAAGCAGCTGCCGAAACACTATTTCCGGATATTTCGATTAATCTTCTCAAACTCCCTTCCTCCCAGGGTATTGTGGGTGAGAAGTCTTTTGTCGCTTTCCGCTGATGCATTTTTCCGGTATTGTCCAGGGGTACAGCCGTTATGCTGACGGAACTGTCTGCAGAAATGCTCTACATTATTATAACCACATTGCTCGGAAATGTCGCGGATGGAGTATTCGCTGTACTCTAATAAATCCTGTGCACGGCGCAGACGTCCTTCGATGACATTGTCCATGCAGGAGGAGCCAAATTGGCGGTGATAGAGAGTCTGAAGATGACTGGGACTTAAGTGAAGCTTCGCAGCCATCATGTTTATATTCCATGGAAGCTGAGGATTATTGTAGATCATCTTATGCAATGCAACCAGCTCATGATCGTGAATACCCGGGGACTTATTCTGGGTTCCTTCTCTTAATTTGGAGAACAGAACCCGCAGCAGGTGAGTAATGTTTGCTTCGCTTTCAGAGGAGGAAAAGGCGGACTCCCAGGTTAGTAATTTAAAAAGCTGATGACAGTATTCCGGATCTGTTACGGGAAACGGGGTGTTTGTTAACGGAAACAGCTTCACGAAGGAGTGATCGGAACGAAAACGAATCCAGTCATTCCGGTATTCTTCACCGGCAGCACGGTAATAAATCCTGCTTCCTGGTGTATACAGAATAGCAGAATTGGCGGCTGTCCGCATTAGTCTTCCGTCTATGAGCAGCTCCGAGGGAGAGTCGAAAAGAAGCAGAAGATAGCCTGTAAAGCCATTCGGAACATCATATATAAAATCTGAGGGGTGAACGGCACTGTAGCCGACAAATTCAATTTCAGTCATCTGGAATCTCCACTCTGACACATCAGAGGATATATCAATTTTCTTATAGTATAAATCATTGGAAACTTTAGATCAATGCGATAGTATCAGATTAATATGGCAATCATTATCAGAGAGCTGCGGATCGTGCAGCGATCAGACATCTGATGCGTGACTGCATAGGAACATGATTTAGAAGAAGGAGATACATGCATGGTAAATTTGGGTGGAGCAACAGAGAATGACAGAAAAAAGATCGTGATTACAAAGGATTCAAAGGCCTTTTTTCACAATAATGTAGATTATTGTGTGGGAACCGGAAGAATGGGGCTTGCATTGACAGAAGAATATCAGGAGGAGCTGCGCCTGGTTCAAAAGGAAATCGGATTTAAGCATATCCGGGGACATGGATTATTCTGTGATGATATGGCGATCTTTCAGACCTATGAGGAGGATGGTAAGGTAAGGGTCGAGTACAACTATACTTATCTGGATAGAGTAATGGATGCCTATAAGAAGGTGGGGCTGAGACCTTTTCTTGAACTGGGTTTTATGCCTAAAAAGTTGGCAAGTGGAAGCCAGACTATCTTTTACTGGCAGGGAAATACCACTCCTCCAAAAGATTATGATATGTGGTGTGATATGGTGCATTCTTTGCTGCGGCATCTGATGGGACGCTATGGAGAAGAGGAAGTTATTCAATGGCCCATTGAAGTATGGAACGAGCCCAATCTTTGCGGCTTCTGGGAAAATGCGGATATGCAGGAATATTTTAAGCTGTTCCATAGAACCTTTGATACCATAAAGGAAGTGAATCCGGGATTCCGTGTAGGAGGCCCTGCTGTCTGTGGCGGAACGGATGAGAAATGGATTCAGGCATTTATGGAATATTGCCATGAGAATCACATACCTGTGGATTTCGTAACCAGACATCATTACACCATTGATCCGCCGGAATGTATTGGACATTATGCATATTCTGAACTGATGAAGGCAGAGGACGGCTTTGCCAATTTAAAAACAACCAGAGATATTATTGACAGTTTCCCGGAATATAAGGGTCTGCAGATTCATATCACGGAGTTCAACAGCTCCTATACTCCTCAGGGCGTCATTCATGATACAAACCTGAATGCGGCCTTTATAGCACAGCAGCTTTCCAGATTGGGAGATGTGAATGAATCCTATTCCTACTGGACATTTGGTGATGTGTTTGAAGAGCTGGGAGTTCCTTTTACACCATTCCACGGCGGCTTTGGACTGGTTGCCAATGGCTGTATTACCAAGCCGACCTTCTGGACATTTGCTTTTTACAAAAAGCTTGAGGAAAGTGAAGCCAATTGTGTATATAAGGATGACAATATTGTCGTTTTGAAACGTGCAAACGGTGACTATCTTGGTGTAGCCTGGAATATTGCCCGTAAAAGTACAGAACAGGGTAAAGAAAAAATGCTGTTGGAGTTTACATTTCCGGTTGAACAGGAGGAGTACTGCTTCCTGACTAAGACGGTAGATGAGGAAACATGTAATCCCTTGAAGGTATGGCATGATATGGGAGAACCTGCCAATCTGAGTGAGGAACAGACGAAGCTGCTTCGGGAATCATCCAGACCTTTTGTAAAAACAGAGCGTAAAAAGCAGGAGGATGGAAATATCTGCGTAGAGCTTCCTGTAAACGAAAACGGTGTGGTTTATTTCGAACTGAATGCCGGAAAGGTGAATCCGGATCGAGGATATGACTATGATCGTGTGGTCAGCTTGAAGGCTTAAACTAGTTTAGAAATCGGTGTACTAGCACCCAGTAATTTGCTTTATGAAACAATGTACATGGATTAGGCTTGCAAAGGAGGATATCAAAGTGAAAAAACAAGCGTTTAACCCATATTTACCGTCCTGGGAGTATATTCCGGACGGAGAACCTTATGTTTTTGGCGATCGCGTATATGTTTACGGATCCCATGATTACTTTAACGGATATGTTTTCTGCATGGGAGACTATGTGTGCTGGTCAGCTCCGGTCGATGACCTGGGCAACTGGAGATATGAGGGTGTGATTTATCCGAAGACAGCCGATCCGCTGAACCCGGAAGGCAAAATGTGTCTGTATGCCCCGGATGTTACGGTGGGACCGGACGGAAGGTACTATCTTTATTATGTGCTGGACAAGGTTTCGGTAGTATCAGTTGCTGTATGTGATACTCCGGCAGGAAAGTATGAATTTTATGGCTATGTTCATTATGAAGATGGCACACGTCTGGGCGAAAAGGAAGGTGATGAGCCCCAGTTTGACCCGGGGGTTCTGACGGAAGGAGATGTGACATATATTTATACCGGATTTTGCGGAAAAGGTGATAAATCCCGTACCGGAGCTATGGCTACGGTGTTGGGAGCAGATATGCTGACGATCAGGGAAGCTCCGGTGTTTGTGGCCCCCGGCTGTGAATATGGTGCCGGTACCGGATTTGAGGGACATGAGTTTTTTGAGGCACCTTCCATCCGTAAAGTAGGTGACACCTATTATTTTGTCTATTCATCCATATTAATGCACGAATTATGTTATGCCACCAGCAAGAATCCTACCAGGGACTTTGTCTATGGCGGAGTTATTGTCAGCAATTGTGATCTGCACATCGATACCTACAAGCCGGCAGATATGCCAACAGCTTACGGTGCCAATAATCACGGAAGTATTGTGCAGATCGGAGAGGACTGGTACATTTTTTATCACAGGCATACCAATAATACCTGGTACAGCAGACAGGGATGTGCTGAAAAGCTGCAGATTATGCCGGACGGCAGTATTCCACAGGTAAAAATTACCTCCTGCGGTTTAAATGGAGGTCCGCTTGAGGGTAAAGGCGAATACCCCGCTTATCTTGCATGTAATCTGTTTACCGATACCCCATCAGTTTATGTGGGCGAAGGGAATTTTCCACGAGTAATGCAGGACGGCAGGGATGGAGACGAAGAAGTTGGATATATTGCCAATATTACAGATTCAACTACCATTGGCTTCAAATATTTTGACTGCCATGATATTCGTGAAATCAGTATTTGGACCCGGGGCTATGCAGATGGCACTTTTGAAGTAAAGACAGCATGGGATGGAGAGGTACTGGCGACATTAGAAGTTCAATATACCAATGTCTGGGAAAAGTACACCGCACCGGTTACGATTCCGGATGGAATACAGGCGCTTTACCTGACCTATCGCGGTAACGGAAATGCTGCATTAAGATCATTTGAGTTATCATAATCTATGTTATTGCATGTGCTGTAGTAACTTATAAGTCATTATTTAGGGAGGTTTCAATATGAATTATAAATCACCGATGGGGTGGAATTCATGGAATACATTCGGGTCTCATATTAATGAGAAGCTGATTATGGAAATTACAGACCGGCTTGTTTCGGAAGGGTATCAGGAAGTTGGTTACGAGTATGTGATTGTTGATGACTGTTGGTCACTGAGGGAACGGGTTGACGGAAAGCTTGTGGCAGATCCGGAACTGTTTCCGAATGGAATGAAAGCGCTGGCTGACTATGTCCATAGCAAGGGACTTAAATTTGGAATGTATTCCTGCGCAGGATTTAAAACCTGTGCCGGTTATCCCAGTAGCTATGGACATGAATTCGAGGATGCGAAGCAGTTTGCAGAATGGGGTGTGGATTATCTGAAGTATGATTTCTGCAATTTCCCGGAAAGTGGCAATGCGAAAAATGCGTATCTGACCATGGCCGTGGCACTTCGAAACAGTGGAAGGAAAATATTTCTGGCAGCATGTAACTGGGGAGTTCAGGATCCGGCTAAGTGGATGCGCTCCAGAGGAGCAGGAAGCTATCGTTCCACCGGAGATATTTTTGATGTACCAAAAAGCTATAAGGATATTTTCGTTTCTCAGGTAGAGAATGTCGAAGGGAATGCTCCCGGATGTTACAATGACATGGATATGCTGATTGTCGGCATGCATGGAAATGGCAACGTGGGAATCGGAGGATGCACCGACGAGCAGTATTTACAGCATTTTGCAATGTGGGCATTTCTTGGCTCACCACTGATTATTGGCGCAGATATTCGGAAACTGGATGAGGTAAACAAGGCTACTTTATTAAATCAGGGACTGATTTCCATTCATCAGGATGCTGATTGCAGACCGCCTTTTGTAGTTGGAAAGGTGGATGGACAGAAATATATTTTAGCGAAGCTGTTATCCGGCAATCGTGTTGCTATCGGATTCTTTAACGTAGATGCCAAGGACGATTGGGTACAGATTATGAGTGTTTCCTTTGACGATCTTGGCATTCATTCAGAGTGTGGAATGGGTCTTAGATTGAAAGATGCTGTTACCGGGGAAGATTATGGTGTGTTTTATGATGGCTACAGACTGAAAATTGCGCCGGATCAATGCAGAGTGCTGATCGGTGAACTGGTGACCAGGTAATGGATGAATACTGTAGAAAGTGTGGAAAAGAACTCGCTCATGATGAAATTGCACTTTACAGAAAGATTTATAACCGCGGAGCGAAAGATTTCCTGTGTATTTCCTGCAGCAGTCAGTATCTTCAGGTTAGTGAGGAACTTTTGCTTACGAAAATGCAGGAATTCAAGGACATGGGGTGTACGCTGTTTTTCCAGTAGTAGCATTTCCGAAGGATTGGCATAAAAGATTGACATAAAAAATATGAAATTCTATAATTGAATGCAGAAAGCATACTTATGCTGTGAAGTAAATACATCATATGGGTAAAGGGTAAGCTGGAGCATGGTTACAATTAAGGATATCGCAGAGGAATGTAATGTATCGATTACAACTGTTTCCAACGTTTTAAACGGGAAAGCTAAGGTTGGAGAAAAGACCAAACAGAGGATTCTGGAGGTTATAGAGAAACGTGGCTATCGTCCCAACACCATAGCCCAGGGTCTACGCAGTCAGAAGACCAAAAACATAGCCATTATAGCAGACGATATTGCACAGTTTTCTACACCGGAAATTATCGAAGGCATTATGAGCTATTGTGAACAGCGCAGCTACAGGACAACGGTAAGGAATCTCCGTCTGTATGCGCGATGGCAGGATACCTGGTATAACAACGACGCGGCGTTCCATTCTATATTGAACCCTATACTGGATGAGCTGAATTCTCATATGGTAGACGGTATTATTTATATTGCAGGACATGCCAGAAAAATCAACTGTTTTCCTGAAAATTTCGGAACTCCGGCCGTTATGGCCTATGCTTACGATCAGAATCCAATGATTTCTGCAGTGCTTCCGGATGACGAAACATCAGCCTATCAGATGACACGTTACCTGATTCGGAAGGGTCATAAAAAAATAGCGCTCCTTGCCGGAAGGGAAGATAATCTTCATACCCGGCGAAGACTGAAGGGATATCAGAATGCCCTGTTTGATGCGCAGATTCTTTATAATCCAAGGCTGGTACGCTACGTGGATTGGAATAAGCCGTCAGGTTACCAGGAAACTAAGAGATTATTGAAGGAAGATATCACCGCTATTTTCTGTATGTCAGATGTGATAGCCGGAGGTGTATACCAGTATCTGGATGAACAGGGACTTCGGGCAGGACGGGATGTGTCAGTTGTGGGCTTTGATAACCATGTGCTTTCCGAGTACATGATTCCGGGACTTACAACCATGGCGCTGCCGCTTAAGGAAATTGGAACTACCTCAGCGAAGCTTCTATTCGATCAGATCGAAAAGGGTGAAGTAGAAATGAACAGGGAAATATTGATTCCGTGTTTCTTTGTAGAGAGATGTTCTGTTAAGGAAATTAAGTAATTGAAATCAAATAAAATAAGCATAGTTACGAGGAGAGGCCGCAGTCAGTAATGACTGCGGCCTCTTTTTGGCATTGGTAACACACCAATATAAGAAAACGTTTAACTACATGCAAATTGCATAAAATATATTATAAAAGTTTATGAAAGTATACAAAAAGCACATAATTACACCAAAAATTGTTGACATAGGTGAAATCGGATAATATTATAAAATCAAAGATGTCAAACGTTAAACTAAGTCGTTGGAGAGAAACAGATAGGAGGACAGAAATGAAAGATTTTTTCAGTAATAAGAAAAAATTGAGAGGGTACAGAGAATTCTTATACATACTTCCCTTTCTGATTCTGGTGTTGGTCTTTTCTTATTATCCACTGTATGGCTGGGTATATGCCTTTTTTGACTATAAGCCGCCTGCATCACTTTCATGGGATAAGTTCGTTGGACTAAAGTGGTTCAAATCCATGGTGGAAAATGATGTGAAATTAAAGCAGTTGCTTATGGTAATTCGAAATACTTTTGCTATGAGTGGTATCAGCCTTTTGTTTTCCTGGTTTCCGATGATATTTGCCATCTTTCTTAATGAAATCAAGTGCAGACCATTCCAGAAGATCGTACAGACAGTTACAACTCTTCCAAACTTCATCAGTTGGGTACTTGTTTACTCCATTGCATACTGTGTATTTAACAGTACCGGCGTTGTGAATACGGTTGGAATGAAGCTGGGACTTATTGATTCACCGGTTCTGTTCTTACAGTCGGGAGATCATATCTGGTTTAAGATGTGGCTGTGGCTGACCTGGAAAAATGCCGGATGGGCCGCAATCATGTATCTGGCTGCTATCGCCGGAATTGATGAGGAAATGAATGAAGCGGCCAGGGTAGACGGTGCATCCAGGATGCAGATTATCTGGAACATTACCATTCCAAGTATTCTTCCGACCTACTTTGTACTGGTTATGCTGAATCTTGCAAACTTCCTCAGCAACGGAATGGAGCAGTACTTCGTATTCCAGAATGCATTCAATAAAGATAGTATTCAGGTTCTTGACCTGTATGTTTACAATCTGGCAATGGGTAGCGGAGGATATTCCCTTTCTACTGCCATCAGTATTCTGAAGACTTTGATCAGCGTTGTTTTGCTGTGTGTTACCAATAAGGCTTCAAAGCTCATCAGAGGCGAAGGATTTATTTAAGGGGGAAGCAAAATGAGTAAAGAACCGAAAACAAAAAAAATAAAATACAAAGTCAGTATCGGTGACAGAATTATCAGCATCCTTACCTATGTGATTTATTCCATTTTTGCTTTTGTATGTGTTTATCCGTTTTACTACATTTTTATTAACACGATCAGTGCAAATGACTTAAGTGAACGTGGAAAGATTGTCTTCTGGCCTAAGGGGATTCACTTCACCAATTACCTGAACGTAATGAAGATTGACGGTCTGCTTCAGGCTACGAAAATTTCTTTAGCCAGAACGGTGATCGGAACGTTTGTAACGGTAATTGTAGCGGCTTTCCTGGGATATATGTTTACCAGAGAAACCATGTGGCACAGAAAGTTGTGGTTCAGAATGGTAGCCGCAACCATGTATTTTAACGCGGGTATTATTCCCTGGTTTATCACCATGAAGAACCTGGGGCTTACCAATAACTTCTGGGTTTACATCCTTCCTGCAGCCGTTCAGCCATTTTACATTATTTTATGTAAGACCTTTGTAGAGTCTATTCCCAAGGAGTTAGAGGATGCGGCAGAGATTGACGGAGCCGGAACGCTGAGAATCTTTTTCCAGATCATTATACCGATTATCAAACCGATTCTTGCAACGGTAGCGATCTTTGCAGCAGTTGCACAGTGGAACTCCTTCCAGGATACCCTGCTTCTGGTTACAGATGATAAGCTCTATACATTACAGTATGTTTTGTACAATTATCTGAATCAGGCAAGCTCCTTGAAGTCACTGGTAAATAATTCTTCCTCAGCGGAAGCTATGGCAGCCAGTCTTGCACATGCCTCCACAGCAACATCCATTCGTATGACGGTAACGATTGTAGTAGTAACACCGATCCTCCTGGTATATCCCATCTTCCAGAGATTCTTTACCAAGGGTATTATGATCGGTGCTGTAAAGGGATAATGAACAGGCACATGCCCTGTTGATTAGTTATAAAATTTATTAGCGCAATTTGTGCGGGAAAGAGAGGGAATTATGAAAGGTAAAAAACTTATTTCACTCCTGTGTGCAGGTGCCATGACAGCAAGCCTGCTGGCAGGATGTGGCAGCTCTTCCAAGTCAGCTGACAGTTCAGCAGCTTCAGAGAGTGAAAAAAGCACAGAAACGACGGCGGAAGCAGATTCGACAGATAGCACTGCTTCTGATGGAGACACCATGACGATTGAAATTTTCGACGTAGCCGCAAACTATCAGGGCGTACAGACAGGATGGTTTGCAAAGGTTGTTAAGGATCGTTTCAACATTGAATTGAACATTATTGCTCCTCAGGTAGCAGGCAATGCAATTTATCAGACACGTTCCAGCAGTGGTAATCTCGGAGATATTCTGATTCTGGAATCCGGCCAGTTTAAAGAATGTGTTGATGCCGGACTGATTAAGGATATCAGTGCTGACATCTGGAATTATTCAAATCTTGCAGATTACAAGGATCAGATTGATGTACTGAATAATGGACTGGAAGGAAATGACAACGGCGCAACCTATGGCATTCCTACCGAAATGCTGAGTACATCTCCTACATCCTATTCCCAGGATACCATTTACTCAAGCCCTTTACTTCGTTGGGATCTTTATAAGGAACTGGGTACCCCTGATATTGCGGATCTTGATGGATTGCTTGATGTTTTAGAGCAGATGATGGAAAAACACCCCACTAATGATGCAGGAGATGCATGCTATGCAATGTCTCTGTGGCCTGACTGGGATGGTGGTGACGGAATGCTTGGTATTGCCAACGTTGTTCAGCTGACCACCTGGTATGGTGAGAAGATTAAGGGCTCTGCCATCTTAAAGCCGGACGGAACCTTTATTCCGTTAACAGATAAGAACGGCACTTATTATAAGATTTTGAAATTCCTCTATGAAGCTAACCAGAGAGGTCTTGTTGACCCGGATTCCGCTACTCAGGATTGGAACTCAGCATGTGCAAAGATGAGCGCAGGTCAGGTTTATCTGATGTGGTATAGCTGGCAGACAGGTTTCTGGAATTCCACAGAAAGACTGAAGGATGGAACAGGATTTATCTTTACTCCTGTAGCAGATCAGGATTATTACACCGATGCAGATGCTTATTATGGTTCCGGTCGTGTTTGGGCAGTTGGTTCACAAGTGGATGATGAAAAGTATGCAAAAATTATGGAATTCCTTGACTGGTATGCAAGTCCGGAAGGATTAATGTTCCAGCATTCTGGAATTGAAGGCTTTAACTACGAAGTGGGCGAAGATGGAAAGCTTACCCAGATTAATTCCAATGCACTTATGGATAACCTCAATGTTCCGGAAGAATGGGGTGGCGGCGGATATAATGATGGAAATAATGCCATTAACCAGTGGATTGTTAATGCGAACAGCATTAATCCTCTGACCGGTGAGACTTACGCAGTAACCTACTGGAGCAGCTACAAGGAAGAAACTCTGACCGACATGAAGAGGGAATGGCGTGAAAGATTTGATGCTGAGGAGCCTGCTGATTATATGAAGAAGAACAACAAGCTGGTAATCAGCCCTAACGTAAGCGTCTCTCTTCCTACAGATACAGCAGATATCTCTGTTATCCGTAACCAGTGTAATGAAACTGTTTGTGATTATTCCTGGAGAATGATTTACGCATCAGATGATGCAAACTTTGATGCATTATGGGATGAAATGTCCAAAACTCTGGACGGCTATGGATTCCAGGATCTTGTAAAGTTTGATACCGATAAGTATCAGATTGAATTAGATGCTAAGAATGCAGTTGCTGCAAAATAACCAATACAGCGATTACAGTAATTTCAAAATTGGTTCTAAATAGTTACCAATTCTGGTACGATTGATTTTTGAGGCGCCTCTTACCGGAAGAGGCGCCTTGTTTTTAGCAGAAAGGCAGGAACAATATGGATCATTCAGCAATTTTACCAAACGGAAAATCCTTTGAATTTTGGGAGGTGCCGGTAACTTATAAAAAAGAAATTCATGTTAATCAGAATCACCCTATGGCGGATGATGCAAATGAGGGTAGTTTGGAGAAACCGCTGAAAACAATTAATGCTGCGGCAAAGCTGGCAACAGCAGGCAGCCGTGTTCTGATTCATGGCGGGGAATATCGGGAGTGTGTGCACCCAACAGCCGGAGGAACATCTCCGGAGAATATGGTAAGTTTTGAAGCTTATGGAGACGATGAGGTTGTTATTAAGGCCTCTGAATTAGTTACAGATTTTAACCCCAGCACCGGTTGGCGTGTTCAGGGGAATTTTAAAGATGAAATAGACAGGGAAAAAATCCGCATATGGGAATATCGCCTGAATCCAGAACTTTTCAAAGGATATAACCCGTTTTGTGCGGTTAATATATTACACGACAGATTATTTATTGAATATGAAAAAACAGATATGACTACTTATCTGAACCGAAGAGGAATGATTTTCTGTGATGGAAAACCTCTGCAGCAGGTGGCTTTATATAATCAGATGTCCAAATGTCAGGGAAGCTACTGGGTAGAAGCCAATGGACAGACAGTTCATTTCCGTCTGCCGGGAGATGCAGATCCTTCAGACCATAAGATTGAGATTACATGCAGAGAGCAGTGCTTCGCACCGGAGCTCCCCTTCCTTTCTTATATTAAAGTAAAGGGAATTACCTGTGCCCATGCGGCTACAGGAGCACCGGTTCCTCAGCGGGGAGCTCTTTCCTGTTACAGAGGCCACCACTGGATCATCGAGGACTGCACCATTGACTGGTCCAATGCGGTAGGCATCGATGTAGGAAATGAATGCTGGCATCACGAACTGATTCCGGGACAGGTGATCGGTCACAGCGTAGTGAGAAGATGCACAATCAAAGATGCGGGAGTATGCGGCATCGCCGGACTTTTTGCTGCTCATATGCTGATCGAGGACAACCTGATCGAGGGAACGGGCTGGCAGAAAATGGAGCTTTCCTGGGAAGCAGGAGCTATCAAGCTTCATAACAGTGTAGATGGCCTGATCCGTCACAATGTGTTTCGGAATACATTCCGGGCGGATCATATTTGGCTTGATTGTGGAAACGAAAATAACCGAATTACAGGAAATCTGTTCCTGGATGGCAAGGAGCAGAGAGAAGCTATCTTTATTGAGTGTACAAGAGATGGAATCAACCTGATCGATAACAACATTATCTGGAATGTAGAGGGACGTTTTGATCCGAAGAAGATTCCGGTTGAGCCTGGATCAACCGGCTGGTACAAGATGGAAGAACATGATGTCGTGAACGGTTACGGTATTTATGGCGAAGGCACGGATCACCTAAGAATTGTGAATAATCTCATAGGAAACTGCCGCAGTGCAGGATATTTCGCAAAGCCTGTTTCGTTTCGGGCGGAAGGAATGAACAGAGGCGGAACTTCTGTGGATGCAGAGCTTATCAATAATATTTTCTATCATTGCGAGGAGGCGGCCATAAAGATGCCCACCAAGGCCAACAAGGCAGAGGGTAATTGCTACGTAAAGGAAGAGGGCGGTTACCTGAGAATCCTTTATCCACAGCCGCCGGTATGCCTGCATCTTCCTGCCTGGCAGGAATTTTACGGCTTTGACCTGCATGGACAGGAGGCCTGGTTTGACGTTGATGTTGATACAGAAAAGCTGACTTTTACCTGCAAAAAGGCGGCAAAGAAACCCTTTGTGTTCCCAGGTGAACTGGAGAAAAGAAATTTTGTATTTGAACCGGAAAAGACGCAATCAGTAGATGCAAGTGCACTGATACAGGCAGATTTTTATGGAATAGAAATTGAGAATGGAAGATGCCTGCCGGGACCTTTTGCAGAGCTTGATCCTAACCGGATTTATGACATTGATCCCAGAAAGAAATAGTAAAATTAGCGGAGGTAGGAATTATGCTGAGAACAGTACAGACAGAAAATGGATGGGTGAAAGGTATTGAAGCCGCAGATCCTAGAATAACTGCATTTAAGGGAATCCCTTTTGCGGCTCCTCCGGTAGGAGAGAACAGATGGAGAGCACCCCAGCCCTGTGAAGACTGGGATGGAGTTCGTGAATGCTATCGCTTTGCTCCGATTTCCATGCAGAGCGTCCCGGGAATCGGTGATAACGTGTATATCCGTGAGTGGCATGTGGATCCGGAAATTGCCATGGATGAGGACTGTCTGTATTTGAACGTATGGACAGGTGCTAAAGAAGTAACAGAAAAACAGCCGGTTTTGGTATGGTTTTTCGGAGGAGGACTCCAGTGTGGATATCCTGCCGAAATGGAATTTGACGGAGAGAGAATTGCACGTCGCGGCGTGGTTGTTGTAACGGTAAACTACCGGGTTAATGTTTTTGGATTTTTGGCACATCCTCAGCTGACAGAGGAGCAGCCTGACGCACCGACTAATTTTGGAAGTCTGGATCAGCAGGCAGCACTTCGATGGGTACAGAGAAATATTGCTTTCTTTGGTGGAGATCCGGGTAATGTGACCATTGCAGGACAGTCAGCCGGAGGCGGAAGTGTTATGAGCCAGATGGCATGTATGGATAATGAAGGCTTATTTCATCGTGCAGTAGTGATGAGTGCAATGATTCGCTCTCCTTATCAGGTTGGAGGAATCGGAGTGCCGGAGGAATTGTGGCATGCTGAGGAAAACGGACAGCATTTTCTTTCTTTCCTGGGCTGCTCGACTATTGAGCAGGCTCGTAAGCTGGATGCGGCTACGATTCGTGACAAGTATGAGGAATATACCAAAATATTTCCGGCTATGTTTACCGTATTGGATCACAAGTTCTGTGTAGGTGACCCAATGGTTCTTTTCATGGAAGGCAAGCATGTAAATGTTCCCGTTATGTCTGGAAATACTTCAGATGAATTTCCCAGTTATATAGAAGCTTCCTCAAAAGAAGATTTGAAAAAGAAAGCAGAAGAGATTTTCGGAAAGAATGCTGAGACCTTTTTGCGCTTTCCCGAGGCAATGCAGGAGGATTCTGATGGAAAGTATGCGAAGGTAAACGGAATTGAATGTACGATCAAGTGTCTTTTTTCAGAGAAAAAAAGTGCAGGTGAAAAAAAGCCCTACTATTATTACAGGTTTGATCCGGATATTCCAGGATGGGATAATGCCGGAACCTTCCATTCTGTAGATTTATGGTTTTTCTTTGAAACACTGGCGAAATGCTGGAGACCCTTTGTGGGGCAGCATTACGATCTTTCCAGAATGATGTGCAATTACTGGGTGAATTTCATAAAAACAGGTGATCCAAACGGCAATGATGCGGACGGAAAGCCAATGCCCTACTGGTATCCATATGAAAAAGAAAAGCCCTGTGAGATGATCTTCATGTCAGATAGACCGGTAGTGAACTGCGGATGGGTGACACCCTTTAAGGAATTTTTACAAGAGCAGATCAAGAAAACCCTTCCGATAGGAAAGGTTTTCCATAAAGAATGGCTGGAGCCGATATGGGAAGGCGAGTATTGCTTCCGGGAAACCTTTGCAGCAGTTGCTGATGAGAATGAATGCAGGGCTTCTTTCCTGTGGACTCCAAAAGAAGTTTTGTCCGTAGAAAGCTATGACGGGGAAACAGTATATGAAGAGGGGATCGATTACCTTGTAGAGGGAGATGAACTGGTAATTCCTGAAGGGAGTCACATACCGGTAACCGGATGGGATACCTTCCTCTATCCGGACTTTGATACGGCAAAGAAGGCAGGAGAAGCAAGCGAATTTGCAAAAGATTTCGGTCCGCTGGTGACTACCAACGGAAAATTCTTAAACCTATGTGCCATAGGCAATCCGAAGCTTGTTACAGAGAAACAGATCGCAGTTACCTATAAGGCAACGAAGAAGGAGTTACTTTCCGCTCCGGAAAGTCAACTGGACAAACTGCCGAAGCTCTCTGCAAAGCTGGAAGTAGGAGAACCCGTTAAGATCGTTTTGTATGGGGACAGCGTGTGCTGTGGCTGTGACTGCAGCGGTATGTATGGACAGAAGCCGGGACAGCCTACCTGGGCAGAGCTGCTGTTCCATCAGATGGAGGAAAAATGGCAGAGTCCGGTATGCTTCCACAACACATCGGTAGGAGGAGTGGATTCCGAATGGGCAATCGAAAATTCATCCCAGCGTGCAGCCAACTTCCATCCGGATCTGGTAATTCTGGGTTTTGGAATGAATGACCGTTGCGGTATGGAAGAATACAGGAAAAAAACAGTCAGACTCATGGAGGCAATCCGGAAGGTTAGTCCGAAAACGGAATTTTTATTGATTGCTTCTACGCTTCCCAATGAACTGGCTGCTACGGAGCCACACCATTTCTGGGCACATCAGGATGAATACAGTGAAAGTCTGAAGGGCTTAGAAGGCATGGGAGTTGCTATAGCAGATATACAGGCAGTTCAAAAAGAAATCGGAAAGAGAAAACGATACATTGATATGACCGGAAACTGGTTAAATCACCCCAATGATTATCTTGCCAGAATTCTGGCACAGGTAGTGATAAAAACTCTTGGAATGTAAAAAAGGAGCCTGCAATGAGCAAGTTAAAGATCAAAACAAAGGAAAGACAATTTGAGACAGCAAAGGATTTATACGGAATCTTTTTTGAAGACATTAACCGTGCCGGAGACGGAGGACTTTATCCGGAAATGCTTCGAAACAGAAGCTTCGAAGATTCCGTTTTACCGGAGGGCTATATACAGCAGGAGGATGGCGTCCATGTAAAAACCGTATCCGGATGGCTGGATGAGTTTTGCAACGGAGAAGGCTTATGCCGCTGGGTAAAGGGCAACAATATTCCGGAAACAGAAATACCGGCATGGTATACACACAATGCAAAGATGGAGCTGGAACTGACGGATACCCTGAATGAACATCGGGACGCAGCTCTGCGTATGCAGTTTGAAAAGGACGGATCTCTGACTAATACCGGTTACTGCGGTATATCCGTAAAGGCTGGAGAAAGTTACTCTTTGTATTTATTTGCAAAAGCAAAGGAAGAAATAGGACTGGATGTAGCGATCGAATACCAGGGAAAAGTACTGGCTGGAAACAGTCTGGTGGTTTCCGGTCAGGAGTATACTAGATATGACATGAAGCTGACAGCAGCTGAGGATTGTCATGAGGCACAGCTTACTATTTCCTGCAAAGAAGGCGGAGAGGTTCTGCTTGGATTTATTTCACTAATGCCTGACAATACCTACATGGGGCATGGACTAAGAACAGATCTTGTAGAAAAGCTTAAGGGAATGAGTCCAAAGTTTATGCGTTTCCCCGGAGGCTGTATTGTGGAAGGAACGACACCGTCCACAGCGATGAGATTTCGGGATACGGTAGGGCCGGCATGGGAAAGGCCCAGTAAGCTGTTTGTATGGCATTACAGAAGTACATTAGGACTTGGCTTTCATGAATATCTGCAGCTTTGCGAGGATCTGGGGATGGAACCCCTGTATGTATGTAACTGCGGAATGACCTGTCAGGGAAGAAAGAGTGTCCTTCTGGAAGGAGAGGCTCTTGATGAAATGGTACAGGATACACTGGATGCCATTGAATATGCTATCGGCTCTAAGGAAAGCAAATGGGGAAGGCTTCGTGCTTCTATGGGGCATCCGGAACCCTTTAAAATGACCTATCTGGAAATTGGTAATGAAAACTGGGGTCCGGATTATGAAAAGCGTTACAACATGATTTATAAGAAGGTAAAGGAACTGTATCCCCAGATTAAAACCATAGCCAATGAGCATGTAGAGAAAAATGGTTGTCCTGCCGAGTGCGTGGATGAACATTTTTACAATACAACAGAGTTCTTTGCGGAACGTGTAAATTATTATGATGACTACGATCGTAAGGGACCAAAAATCTTTGTAGGAGAGGTGGCTGTAAACGAAGGCAACTATATGGGAAAGTTGTATGCGGCTCTGGGAGAAGCGGCTTTCCTTATGGGTATTGAGAAAAATCAGGATATCGTAACATTGGCCTCTTATGCTCCATTATTTGAAAATGTAAATTACAGAGCGTGGTATCCTAATCTGATTCGTTTCAATAATCATCAGAGTCTTGGAATTCCTACTTATTATGTCTGGAAAATGTTCGGTCAAAATCGCGGAGAATATGTGGTGCGATCCGAAGATGAGGGAGGACGTGTTTATCGTCCGAGAACCGGAATGGCATCTTTAAAATCCAATAAGGAACTTCGGTTCAGAAATCCTATTTGGAATGGAGAAGAAGCAAAGATTACTCATGAATTAATGGGACATGTGCAGGATACAGAGGATGGCCGCCTGCTTCAGCTTCCGGATGAGGAGCAGAAAAAGGAATTTCACAGTATTCTGGAATGGGCTGATGAGACCAAGAGCTTTGTGGTATTTGGAGAAGAAGACCAGACTTATGGAAGATTTGAGACCGACATTTTTGTAGAGGAAAATGCTTACTTCGAGCTGGGTATATTCAGTGCCAGGGTGGTTCGTTCCTATTATGAGGAGCAGCTCGTGATTACGGCCGGAGTGGAAAAAGAATGGGATGCAGCTCTGGTGCGTCCGTTCCTTTGGAAGGTTAATGGAGGACAATGTTCACTGGAAGAGTTTGGCTATATGCATGACAACAAGCTGACTGAGGACTTTGCTATTTCAGTAAAACCGGGAGAATATCACCGCTTTGGATATGAAACGGACGGAAAACAGATTCGCCTGTATGTTGATGGTGAGCTTCAGAAGGAAATTTCGATTCCCTACGGACCTGCTTTTGTTTCGGTAGTAACTGACACCAAGGACGAAATCATTATTAAGGCGGTTAATTTTGCAGGAGATGTGGATCCGGTTTCCATTACACTGGACTGTCAGGTACAGGGCGACTATACCGTAACACTTCTTAGCGGTGAAAAGGGGGATGAAAACAGCTTTGAAGAGCCGGAGAAGGTGAAGAATATTACCGTGAACATGCATGGCGCTTCCTCAGAGTTCGTATACGAGGCACCGCCATATTCTGTCAGTGTTCTGCGATTGAAGAAGTGCGAAGCGTTTTAGAGGTTGACGCTGAACAGAAGATAAGAGAATAGAAAGACAAATTTTATGAATTTACTGGTAAAAGACAAATGTTTTTATAAAAAAATGGCAGTTATCGCCATTCCGATTTCCCTGCAGAGCATGATCACCATCGGTGTCAATATGACCGATACCGTCATGGTGGGAAAGCTTGGGGAAACCTCGCTTTCTGCTACGGCTCTGGCTAATCAGTTTGTGAATATATACCAGATCTGCTGTATGGGAATCGCCATGGGAGCCAGCGTGCTGACCTCAAGATTCTGGGGAATGCAGGATATTATTTCTCTGAAAAAGACCATAACCCTGATGCTGCGGCTTTGCATCGTACTTGCGGTTCTGTTTATGCTGCCAACCATATTGATCCCTCAGCTGCTTATGAGGATGTATACCAGTGACAGTGCGGTAATTGCACAAGGAGTTCAATATTTTAAGTGGATGGTATACTGCTATCTTCTGCAGGGAATGACCATGACCTGTACGATTGTGCTTCGAAGCGTCGGGCAGGTGAATTTTCCGCTCTTTACATCCATAGGTTCTTTTTTTGTAAATATACTATTCAACTATATGTTTATATTCGGCAAGCTGGGAGTTCCCAGGATGGAAGTAGAAGGTGCAGGAGTGGGAACACTGATTGCCAGAGTATTTGAATTTTCGCTGATATGTGGATATTTTTTGTTTGTAGATCGCAAGATCGGCTATCGACTGAAGGATTTGCGGATGAAATGTAATTCCCTGATTAAGGATTATGTTTCTATCAGCATTCCGGTATTTGTTTCGGATTCACTGCTTGCTCTTGGTACTTCAGCGGTAGCAATGGTTATGGGAAGAATCGGAACGGGATTTGTATCGGCAAATTCAATAACAGTTGTTACACAGCAGCTTACGACCGTGGTAATTCAGGGAATCTGTCACGCCAGCTGCATTATGACCGGTCACACATTAGGCCATGGTGAACGGGAAAAGGCACAGCAGCAGGCCTGGACATTTCTGATTCTTGGCCTGGTAGTGGGCATTTTAGGCGGAGGTCTGATCAAAGTATTAAGCAGACCCATTATCGGACTTTACAATATAACACCTGAAACGGCTCAGATTGCCGGTGAGCTTATGGACGCCATCGCATTTATTGTTATTTTTCAGTCTATGAACAGCATTCTGACAAAGGGAGTGCTCCGTGGCGGTGGTGATACGAAATTTCTCATGGTGGCAGATATTATTTTTCTGTGGGCTGCGTCATTGCCCCTTGGAATTCTGGCGGGGCTGGTATGGCATCTGGATGCTTTTTGGATCTATGTTTTTCTGAAAATAGATCAGATTTGTAAATCGATATGGTGTGTATTCCGCTTGAGGAGCGGAAAGTGGATAAAAACTTTTTCAAAGGAGAAAATGAATCATGCACAGTAAATTAAATCAGGCAATTACATTACATCCATTATTTTTTGATCCTGTTAACAAAAAGGCATTGCTGATGAAAAAGAATGGAAAGGAATTTGTTGGATATCAGGAAGATAGGCCGGGAATCATTGTAACGAAGGATAATGAGGTAATTTTTTCCATGTATGCACCGGATGCACAGAGCGTGGAGGTTTCGGGTGTGGGAGGAAGCATGGGAAAAGACAGAATTGTCCTCGAAAAGGATGCAGAGGGCTATTATACGAAAAAAGTGTCGGGCATTGCTCCCGGATTCCATTATCATGACTGGTATGTGGATGGAGTGCAGGTTCGTAACCCCATTGCGCCCTTTTGTTATGGATGCTTTGGGGCAAAGAATTTCTTTGAACTTCCGGAACCGGGGCAGGATTTCTGGTTTATCAAAGATGTTCCTCATGGAGATGTGCAGCTGCATAAGTATGTAAGCAGCGTAAACGGACATATGAAGAGCTGCTATATTTATACACCGCCCACCTATCAGCAGGGAAACAAAAATTATCCGGTTCTCTATATTATGCATGGTGTTGGAGAGAATGAGACCGGATGGATCTGGAACGGGAAGCTGAATTTCATCATGGACAATCTGATTGCGGAAGGAAAATGCCGGGAAATGATTGTGGTTTCCTGTTGTAATTATGCTTTCTGTGAGGGTGAACAGGCCGTATTTTATCCGGGAGACTTTGACAGTGAGCTTACAAAGGATTGCATCGGATACACAGATACACATTTTCGTACCATTTCAGACAGGAAGCACAGAGCAGTTGCGGGTCTTTCACTTGGATCTGCACAGGCGCTTCTTGCTGCCGCAAATCATCCGGATTTGTTTGGCGCACTGGGTATTTTCTCCGGAGTACGTACCGATGAAATGAAGAGACTGATCGTCCAGAATAAAGAGTGGCCTATGGAAAGGGTATTTTTAGGCTGCGGCAATGGAGAAACTGAGCTTAAGGAAAAGCAGGAGAAATTTCTTGCAGACTGTGAAGAAGCAGGGGTACCGGTTACCCACAAAACTTATACCGGCTATCATGAGTGGCATGTATGGAGAGAGTGCCTGAGAGATTTTGCACAGTTGATTTTCAAAAATCCTGAGGAGGACATTTGCACAGGCTCCGCAGATAACAATCAGAAGGTTGAATGGAAAGAACAGGTGATGTCGGTTGAAATGCTTGATCAGCAGACCTGGCGGGAGGATATGCTGTTCTTTGATCCTATATATAAGGGACTTGTATTTGAGGTTGATCAATTGGGACAGCCTGCCGGACGTTATGTTGATGTTGCTCCGGGACAACGGGTGACTGCACCTGGAACAGCAGTATTCCGTATTCCTGCAAAGGGTGCCCGAAAGGTAGAGGTTGATCTGTGGGGAGTAGGGAAATATGAGTTGATTCCGGAAACGGGGGATGCATCCACATCTGAATTTTGGGTGGGTGAAGTAACAGGCATCGAACCGGGATTCCATTATTATACCTGCCAGGTAAATGGCACAACGGTAGTAAATCCCGATGCACCGGCTGGTTATGGGGGGTTTCGGGTTGTAAATTTCCTGGAGATGCCGGAAGAGGATTTTGAAGAATACAGGCTGAGCCAGGTTCCTCACGGTACAGTACATATGCAGTATTATAAGTCGGAACGGACTGGAAGGTGGAAGCTTTGCTATGTTTATACTCCGCCCAAATATGACGAAAATCCTGAAAAACGTTATCCGGTACTCTATTTGCAGCACGGAGGCGGAGAAGACGAGATGGGATGGCTCTGGCAGGGTAAAATTGCTCATATTGCGGATAACCTTCTGGCAAAGAATGAAATGAAGGAAATGATCATTGTAATGAATACGGGATATTCCTTTCCTGAGGAGGGAGAATATCATCCGGGGTTTGGAGCATTTCTTGAAGAATTCCCGGAAAGCGGTATTGGAATAATAGACAGATCCTTCCGGACGATACCGGATCGAGAGCACCGTGCCATGGCAGGACTTTCCATGGGAGGAATGCAGACTCAGAAAATTGTGTTTAAGCATCCTGAGTTAATTTCGGCAGCGGGCATTTTTTCCGGTGGTTTGGTTGTTCAGGATGAAGAGGATGATTATAGGGACGTGCTGTTGGATAAAGAAAAGTTCAAGGAACGTTTCGTACTTCTTTTTGTGGCCTGTGGAACGAAAGAGCCATTTTATGAGAAGACCAGGGAAAATGCAGATCGGGTTCTGGAGGCAGGAGTACCTATCGAGACCTTCTGGGATTACGGTTATCATGACTGGACCTTCTGGAGACATTGTGCTGTACGGTTTTTAAGGCAATTATTTGTCTGAATGTAACTGTTCAGTACCTTCACAGTTACGTTATTTTAAAAGCGGCATGACCTGCTTATCGCCAGGTTTATGCCGCTTTTTATATCAGACATCAACAGAAAATTAAAATTCATTTACAGATAATCAAACCAAACTTTTAAAGTTGAGGTAAAATATGGCGCTAAGCCCAGAATTAAAATCTGCGGCTTAGCGTTTTTGATGTCTTCCTCATTCGGAAAATATGGTGTCAGTGGTAAACCATAAAATTCTGAAAATTTCCTGATAAATGATGTACCATACGATAGATTTATATATCTTTTGTTTGATATTTTGACAACTCCCAAGTCTCACACTAGTTCAAACAGATCTTCAGATCTGTAACCGTTTTTTAGTATTTTAAACTGTAGTAGTCTTGTCAGTAATACAGCAAGGTAGCAGGTTCAAAATGACTTACAAAATGATATCCTGCTTTTGCAGATACACAAATCTGGAATCCAACTATAATTTCATGATCCAAAAAGATTTTTTTATTCTTTAAAGATTTTAATATGCATTGTATATGTCCTTGTCGGCCATGGAGATTTCAGAGGTGACCAGCATGTTGTATCCGGTAAGTTCCAAGGATTTTTTGATGAAATCTATGTTCATGGTGACCTTCATTTTGCTATTGGTATCGTTTCCTTTTTATCCACTACAGTAAAGATGACATATTTTGCAAAATCACCGTACTTTGCTCTTTTAGCCTGTGAAACTTTCAAAAGCTTTGCCTTTTTGACTTTTTATTAATTTTGTTGAGTCGAGCTTTGGGTTGAAAGATCTGCAGATTGTAGATTTCAACGATTTTTCCATACTCGCAGTCGATGCAGCCAAGACAGTCATAGAGTTGGCTTAAAGAGAAACCGTAGGAACCTTACTTCGTCATAGATTTTTGATTTTGAACATGGCTGGATAAACCTTGCGTAAACAAGGCAGAGATCGTGCCAAAGACATTAAAGCAGAAATGAGCAGTAGTCTGGATAAGAGCAATATAATTCTTAACAGACAGTTTGCCATTGATGTTTTTCATTGGAAAATAGCTAGTGTGTTTTTCTGATGAATCATCCGAAAGCTGTTTCGTTTTCTTAATAGATTTGGACGTATTGTACTGCTGATTCAGTTCAAGTACTTCTTCATTGAAATAAGAGATTCTAAACACGGTTATATTAATATCTTCCATTTCATTCTTATGGAGGATTCTTTCCATAGAAGAAAATGATATATATACATCAAATACGATAATAAACTATTGATTGGTAGAAGCAGCGTTAATATAATATTAGTAGTAATAAATAAAAAGTCTAATCTCCCCAACTATGTTGGGGAGAATGGAATAGTTGAAAACGGTGAGGATAAGAAAGTAAAACTTCCTGTGATATATCAAGAAAATGGTGTCGTAGGCCAAATTCAATACCAGAGGTGTTTCAAATGGACAATAGAAGAATATAAAAGAGTAAGCAGAAGAATCAAGAAAGGAAGATTCAAGAAATATCATTTTATAGCGGGTCGGTATAAATACTTGTGATACCGCTCTATGGAGCGAGCAGTAGTATAGTCTTTCGGAATGCTGATGTCAAACTATCAGTTGAATTGGTGGTTGGTGACTTAGAATTTGTGAAGAGGAATATATTAGTTGTATTTTATTAAGATTAATATGATAATAAATATTATAATCAAATGATAAGAGGGGGATGGCTATGAATATACAATTAGAAAATCTACGAGATGAAGAATTGCAGTATCTTGTGAGCAATGATATAGATTTCTTTATGGAACCTATAAAGCAATCTCCAAAGAATTATATGCAATATAGTTCTTTGATGGGAATGAAAAACAAGAAGTCTATTTTGATCCAAAAACAATTGCCTATAATTGCAACGAAGTTGTATCGTAAGCAAGATAGAAATTATGTAAGAGCAATGGAAATGGTGGCAGAAAAGCATGCTAATGTTTTAATTGAATATATTAATAATTTTAAGGGACAAAATATTCCTTTAGACATAACTCAAAAGTTTTCAGATGAAGAATTAGCGGATATTATTAAAACATACCAGAAGGGAGAAATAGAATTTGATTATAGATTATTTTGGATTCAATTGAAACTTGTTGGCGTACCTAATATCGAAGAACGCAGAGAAAATATACTATTATTGTGTGGAGTAAAAAAAGAAGAAAAGGAAATAGATGATAAAAAAGAGAATATGGAATCTGTAAAACAAGAGACTAAGAAAAAGAAGATCATAGTAGTAGATGGGAAAAATATAAAGTCCAAAAAGATAACGGCAGAAGAAAAAGCAGCAAAAACTAGAATGGCTAATGAAGCAAAGGAAAAGAGAGCCAAGTTATCAGAACGGCCAGTACAGGAAGCTGAGAAAACAAATCAGGAAGATAAGAAACAAGAATTATCCTCTGAAAAAATAGATAAAAGCAAGGAAAGGAAGGATAAATTCGAGGAGGAACATACAATGGGGAGTAGTTATATAGGGGTTATACAAATAAAAAACAGTTTTTATAATTTTACACCAATTGGATTTTATGAAAATAGAACATATACTGCATATACAGAAAAAGAGCTGGATGAGCTCTTGCCAAAGTCAAATAAGCATAATATAAATTTTACCTACAATTTTTGGGATGGAAATCAATCTGAATTTATGAAAGAGAAATTCATTGATGGGCAACTGGTATTATTAAATTGTGAAATTTCTGAACTGGAAGAAAACAGAACTCCAGATGGAAGATTTAATGATACTGGATATAAAATTCAAGCACTAGAAGCATGGAATAAGGGGAAAATTAGTTCTTTGTCTAGAATGGGAATGTATATTGTTCTTCCTAAGGATGCACTGATGGATGATATAGCTATAAAGCGAGTTACCCATATTGAATATGAGGGAATAGTAGCTGGGGAAAAAGTGCTTGTGAATCTTGGTGATGGTTTTTTTGCAGGGCCATTTACTGTGAAATATGCGCCGACTAATGGTACGTGGTTTATAGTTATGGAAGGAGCAGAGGGAAAACATATTATCAATGGATATCATGAATCTGATTGTGAGCGTGTTTTGATTGAACCATCATATAGTGTTGAAAGTTGGATTGGATACAGTTCATGGACATATTATGTTATAAAGGAAGATGCTGTTCAAATAGTAAAAGATGTTATATCTGATAAAGATTTATTAGATTCTTTTAAGACATCACTTGATAAATCTGAGAATTTGGATTATGAACATTTAGATATAGAGGGAATAATCGAAAATCTTGATACATCGCAGATTGTAGGCAGTACGATTCCTGATCAAATAAGAGAGCAGAGAATTGAGAGAATTCGTCATATAATGTCTTCACAAGAAAATTTGATGAGGATTTATTCAGATACGTCAGATATAATTTGTGAATTATTATTAAAGAATAAAGATAGTGTACAAACGCAACAGCTTTTGCAAGAGATTATTGATAAGCATCCAGATTTATTGGATAGGGTGCAGAGTATTCGAGTTATACAATCAAAGGTCGAAAATGAAAGAGCAAAGCTAGAACAGTTAGAAGCACAACGTTCTGAAATTGAGGCAAGAGTAAAGAATATTCAGGAAAATTCTGAGGTGATTTTTGCAAAAAAAGATGATATTGAGGAAGAATTATCTGCAGAATTGTTAGCAAAAAAAGAAGAATTACACTCAATTCTAAGTCGGCTAGAAGTAGCACAGAATGCAGAAGCCTTACAAGAAAAAATAAGTAAATTAAAAGAGGAAGTATCATATTATGATAATCATAGATTGCATTTAGCGAGTGAGGGAAAGAACCTTGAGAGTAAATTTGTAGAGCTGGTAAATGGATATTCAGAAAAAATGGCTGATATAACATTTGATGGTTTTATGTCAAGCAAAATGTTACAAGCAGCTGCTGGGTGGGAAGCAAAAACAGAAAATGAGTTGTTAAATGATAGAGTGACAGTAATAAATAATGTTCATACCGAGAAAATGAGCAAAGAAGAGTTTATTAATTATTTAATAAGAACAATAAACATTGCACGTCCAGGATATAATAGGAATGTTATTATTAATATATTAACATGTGTAGCACAGGGATTTTTGACAGTTTTTTCTGGGATGCCTGGATGTGGAAAGACATCTATATGTAATATTATAGCAAAAGTCCTTGGATTGAATAAATATGATGGGTTGTCATCAACGTTAAAGGATATTAGTAGATTTGTTTCTGTGTCGGTAGAAAGAGGATGGACATCTAAGAGAGATTTTATAGGATATTACAATCCTCTTACAAAAACTTTTGAGGAAAATAATCGAAACGTTTTTGAAGGCCTAAGACTACTTGATATGGAACAGAGGAAGGGATTAAAAAAATGGCCATTTATTATCCTTTTGGATGAGGCTAATTTAAGCCCAATGGAATATTATTGGGCAGACTTTATGAATGTTTGTGATGATTTGAGTGATAATTCTTCGATCAATCTAGGAAATAATAATGTATTCCATATACCAGAAACGTTGCACTTCCTTGCAACTATAAATAACGATCATACAACAGAAACACTTTCACCTAGATTAATAGATAGGGCGTGGATTGTGTCTTTACCTAAAAATACTGCAGTTCAGTATGAACAGATTATTCCGGAGGACATAGTAAAAAATGTCACATGGGATGAAATAAAAAGTGTATTTACGATTCAAGGCTATGAAATAAAGGGTTTTGATAGAGAAACTCAAGCTATATATGAGGGACTTAAGGAAAGATTACTTCATCAAGGCATATATATTAGCCCAAGAGTTGACTTAGCAATTCAAAAATATTGGGTTGTTGCATCAAATCTTATGGAGGAGGATGAATATGGCAATTCTTCAAATGTTATAGCTATGGATTATGCAATAGCACAAAAAATTTTACCTAAAATTAATGGTAGTGGTGATGAATATGAAACTTGGTTGGAAGAATTAGAGAAGTACTGTGATAGCAAAGGAATGGTATATTCCGCAGAATTACTGACTTCAATTATCAACTGTGGCAATAAAGAAATGAAATATTATCAATTTTTTAGAATATTATGAATGATATAATACTTGTAGCACAAAAAGGTAGTAATGTGACGTTAAAACTGAATAATGATAAAAAACCATATACCGTTGAAGAGATACTTGACATTCATGCGAAAGTATATAGTGACACAGTTTATATGATAGATATAAGCTGTGAAGAGATACGCGAGATAATTGTTTATATAAATGGGGAATCGGTAGTAAGTAATTACAGAGACGGTATGATTTATTTTGGTAGAGAAAATGAAAAAGTGTTTGCAGGAATTATTGGGCTGGCTCAGATATCGTTATTTATTACTTATCAAGATGGGAAAACGGAATGGGCCTATTCGGAATATGCTTCTGTGCTTATTAGAGCATCAGAGACAAATAAAGCACTTGACTTGATGCTGAAATATGTTTATAAAAACCAAGAGGATATTTTGCATCGTGATTCAAAGGTTACTGAAATAGGTAAACAATATAATGAGAAATATGAAGATTTTTGGTCACAGGTTATTTTGCTGGAAGAGATTGCGAATGTATATGAAAATAACTATGGATATTTTAAGGCAAACTGTCGCTATAAGTTAGAAAAAGTGGATGTGATGGATAGGGTTGAAAAAATGCAAGAGGTTGATGCAAGAACACTTCAATATATTTCGCAACACCCAGAATATCTGAAAAATGCTGTGACAGGAATAAGATATGGAATGCAATTTTTCTTACCTTCCAAAACATTGATGACACAAAAGAAAATTACTAATGATATTTACGAAAATCAAGTGGTAATTAGTTTCCTAGAGTATATTCTAAATGAGGTAGAAGCTCTGTCTGAAAAAATACAAGAATATATTAATTTATTGCATATTGAAATAGTTGCAGACGATGGATATATTGTGTCTTCTTATTTACTGTATGCCAATGCCAGAGAAGTTTTGGATGAATTTCAAAATAGAATATTGGAGTTAAAAAGACAATATCGAAAATTGATAGCATCATATTCAAAAATTTTAATTGTAAAACGAGTTACAATGGCTAAAAGACCAGAGCCATCAGCAATATTTATGAATTTACCGCAATATAATAGGATCTATGAGTGTATTTTGCGATGGTTTGGAAAAACTGGATATGATTTGATGAATGAACGAACCATGATTAGTTTTATGCATGCACCAGCAATTTATGAGGCATATGTATTAATAAAATTAATTACACAAATAAAGGAGTTTGGATATGATCTTATAGAAAGTAAATTGGCAATATATCCCAAACAAGCCGGATGGCTTTACAAGAATCGAAATTATAATAATACATTTGTTTTTTCAAATGAGGATTCAAAGATTACACTATATTATGAACCTGTGATTTATGATGAAGACCGCAGAAATATAAATGGTATTGAATTATATAGAAATAATAATATTTCTCTTGGGCGGGATACAGATGATGAACGAAAAGGACACTATTATGTTCCGGATTATATTATTAAATATGAAAAGGATGAAAAAATACAATATTTAATATGTGATGCTAAATTTAGTAGAAAAACTAAAGTACAGTATCAGATTATTCCAGACCTAGCATATAAATATTTAACATCTATAAGTCCTTTGCCAGAAAATGTGAGTGTTTTAGGGTTGTTTGTATTTTATGGCTTAAATGAAAATAATAATAATATAGAATCGTTTTATAATAGGAAAATTGAAGGTGGAAAAGTAATTTTCCCAAGGATAGAAATGGTACCATTGTCAGAAAGTGTACTGTATAGTGACCAAACAAAGAATGCATTAGAAATGTTAAAAAGCTTAGTAAAATATTACAGATGAAACACTATCTGATTTTAGATGGAGATGTTCATATTTTTCAAAAACTGAAATAATTATTTTTAAATTATGTTAACATTATAGAGAGAAAGATTGATAAAAGAAAGGGACATTTGTAATACTTTGTAAGTAAAATAATTTACTCCTTGGGAGTTGGCAGGAAAAGGGGAAAAGGTATCATAAAACGCCTTTTATCCGCAATGAAATAACAGATTTTTAAAACCTCGTAACAAGATATGTTATGGGGTTTCTTTTGACTAAAAATTCTATGAAGTAGTCCTCCTTATGTTTGGTTTAATGCATGAAAAAGAAATAAAGGAAGCAGGCGAGTTCATGAAAATCTTTATTTTGTCTCGTTTTTTGGCTGGGGATAAAATTTGTGAAAAACTATTGACAGTATTATTTTTGCGATAGCATCCTAAGGCTCCTTTTGCCCTTGAGTGGAAAGAGTATATTTTTGAATGAATGAGGTTGCTGGAATTTGTGTATATGGATATGGCAACATGGGAATATAGTTTTATTTATTATTTGGAAAAGACAGGTGAATATTCTTGCGTCAAGGAACCATGATTCCGGACACGAAAACCACCTTTTGTTGGCCAATAGAGTCAATGTTAAGTCCAGAGCCGCTTTGCGGGGCGTTAACTTGCTTTACATTGTTGAGATTTCTTGTATTCTATATACTTGCCAATCGGTTTCCTAATCACCGGGCAGCAGTTTGCACTTGCTGAACTGATTGTCCGGTTTCGAGAAAATCACGATGAAGAATGGATGGAAGAGAAGATTCAAGAGCAGAATGAAATAATAGTGCAAAGTAACTGGAACTAAAACATCTGGGATGGAAGGGAGAAAAACAGAGGGGAGCAGAGGATCTTGTATTGAATGATCAGAGTGTAAGCCGCCTGCATGCAAGAATATCGAGAGATGGAGACCGGTTCTTTATTACGGATCTCAATTCGACGAATGGAACCTTCCGGAATGGAATGCGGTTAGAACCGAATGCATCGGAAATCATTGAACCCAGAGATGAAATTGGCATCGGGAAGTTAAAATTCATTTACAGATAATCAAATTCGCTTTATACTGGATATAGTATTTTGCGAAAGGCGGATTTCTATGAAAATCAACATCTATTATGGCGGACGGGGACTGATGGATGACCCGACACTTTATGTAATTAATAAGATGCAGTCCGTTCTCGAAGAGCTTCATGTTGAGGTGGAGCGCTATAATCTGTATGAACTGAAAAATACGATTCCTACACTTCCGCAGACCCTGAAGGAAGCAGATGGAATTATTCTGGCAACGACGGTGGAGTGGCATGGAATTGGCGGATATATGTCACAGTTCCTCGATGCCTGCTGGCTATACGGGGATAAGGAGAAGATTGCAGGCATTTATATGTGTCCGGTTGTAATGTCTACAACCTATGGCGAGCGTGAAGGAAAGCTGGATCTGGCAGTTGCCTGGGAAATTCTCGGAGGGCTTCCGTGTACCGGGGTCTGTGGCTATATTGCAGATACAGCAATTTTTGAAGAAAACGAATCCTATGGCATGATAATTGAGAAAAGGGCAGAAAATTTATATCGCACAATTAATCAGAAGGTAGTATGTCTTCCTGCCAGTAATCAGGCAGTTAAGAAGATGGTTTCTATCACTAAGAATGATGATCTCACGCCTCAGGAATTTGAACAGCTATCCCAGTATGCGGCAGATGACAGCTATGTGAAGCGCCAGAAGGAAGATATTCAGGAGCTGGCAAGCATGTTCCGGGATATGCTGGAGAATCAGGAAGTAGAAGATAAGAGGGAAGAATATATTCAGGAGTTTAAGAGTCACTTTGCTCCTCAGGCAGGTTTTACGGCATCTTATCAGATTACGATTGAAGGTAAAAGAAAACCGTTTGTAATTGAAGTTTCGGGAACGGAGAGCAATTGCTATTATGGTACTGTGGGGAACCCTGATGTTGAGGTTCAGATCAGTCATGAGACCATGGATGACATTATCTATGGAAGAATGACATTCCAAAGAGCATTTATGGGAGGAAGCATTAAGGTGAAGGGTGATTTCAAGGTACTTCGTACTTTAGATCAGATTTTCCCGTTTATGGAATCTTCCCTATAGAATAAGAAAAGAGGTTAAGACGATGAAAGACGATTGTATTTTCTGTAAACTGGCAAATGGAGTTATTCCGACAAGAAGTATTTATGAAGATGAGAATTTTAAGGTCATATTGGATGCAGCACCGGCTACCAGAGGACATGCACTGATTTTGCCCAAGGAACATGCGGCAAACCTTTATGAGCTTCCGGATGAAACAGCAGCCAAGGCATTTGTACTTGCAAAGAAGCTTGCAACGGATATGACGAAGAAGCTTTCCTGCGACGGCTTTAATGTAGTTCAGAACAATGGTGAAATTGCAGGACAGACTGTCTTCCATTTCCATATTCATCTGATCCCCAGATATAAAGATGATCAGCAGAATCTGACATGGGAACAGCATACCTATGAGGATGCCACAATGGATGAAATCGAAAAGATTCTTAAGGAAGTATAAAGCATGCGTACAATACATACAGAGGAAATCATTTCGAATATCAAGGAAATGTGCATAGAGGCGAATCATATGCTGACACCGGATATGCAGAAAGCACTGGAATGTGCGGTTACAGAAGAAAAGTCTCCGATCGGTCAGAAGGTATTGGGGCAGCTTCAGGATAACCTGCAGATTGCACAGGAGGATACCATACCGATCTGTCAGGACACGGGTATGGCAGTTGTTTTTCTGGAAATCGGTCAGGATGTTCACTTTGAAGGCGGCTCTCTGACAGGTGCGATCAATGAAGGAGTACGTCAGGGATATGTGGATGGTTATCTGCGTAAATCAGTAGTGAAGGATCCACTGATCCGCGAGAATACGAAGGATAATACACCGGCGGTCATTCATTATGATCTTGTACCGGGGGATAAGGTAAGGATCACCGTTGCGCCGAAGGGATTTGGCAGCGAAAATATGAGCCGGATATTTATGCTGAAGCCGGCAGACGGGATCGAAGGTGTTAAGAATGCTATTCTTACTGCAGTTAAGGATGCAGGACCGAATGCCTGTCCGCCTATGGTTGTTGGCGTCGGGATTGGCGGTACATTTGAAAAGTGTACCCTGCTTGCAAAGAAAGCGTTGACGCGTCCGGTGGATGAGAGGTCTTCCATTCCTTATGTGAAGGAGCTTGAAGAGGAAATGCTGACGACGATTAACCGTCTTGGAATCGGTCCCGGAGGACTTGGGGGGAGTACGACAGCACTGGCAGTAAATATTAATACGTATCCGACACATATTGCGGGACTTCCGGTAGCAGTCAATATCTGCTGTCACGTAAACCGCCATTGTGTGAGAGAATTATAGAATAGAAGCAGCTGTCCGAAAAGAGTGAACAGCTATGAACAGAAAGGCCGTTTATGGAAAGACATATTAACGTTCCGTTTGATGCAGATATTGTAAAAGAGTTGAAAGCAGGAGATTACGTGTATCTTACCGGGACAATATATACAGCACGGGATGCTGCACATAAAAGAATGTATGAAGCCCTTCAGAATGGAGAAGCGCTACCTTTTGATATCGAAGGGAATGTTATTTATTATATGGGACCATCTCCGGCAAGAGAAGGCCGTCCGATTGGATCTGCAGGTCCGACAACAGCAAGTCGTATGGATAAATATACGCCGGCACTTCTTGAGCTTGGCATGCGTGGAATGATTGGCAAGGGACGCAGGACAGAGGCGGTGCGTGAAAGCATGATGAAAAATCAGGCTGTTTATTTTGCTGCGGTTGGCGGCGCAGGTGCATTATTGTCAAAATCGATCCTGCAGGCAGAGGTGATTGCCTATGAAGATCTTGGAACAGAAGCAATCCGCAAGCTGGAGATAAAGGATTTTCCGGTTATTGTAGTAATGGACTGTGAAGGAAATAATCTGTACGATATGGCAATCGAACAGTACAAAGAGATATAAAGGAGAACGTCTGTCATGCGGATTGCATTAATGGTAGTGCGTATTTTTTTTAAAGCCATCGTCTATTTTGTCCAGATATCGTATTGTGGACACAGCAGGAAGGTAACCTTTGAACAGGCATATCGTATTATTCAGAATGCGGCAAAAAATGCTAACCGCGCAGGAAGAGTAACGGTTGAAGTCCATGGAGAAGAAAATATTCCGAAAGAGGATGGTTTTATTTTCTTTCCAAATCATCAGGGAATGTTTGATGTGCTTGCGTTTCTTGCGACCTCACCCAGACCGTTTACCTTTGTATTTAAGAAGGAAGCAGCGAATCTGCCCCTTGTGAAGCAGGTGGTCAGGGCACTTCACGCCTATGCAATTGACCGTGAGGATATTCGGCAGTCCATGACCGTTATTCAGTCGATGACAGAGGATGTGAAGAATGGAAGAAATTTTCTGATCTTTGCTGAAGGAACCAGAAGCCGGCAGGGAAATAAGCTTCTTGATTTTAAGGGAGGAAGCTTTAAGAGTGCAACGAAGGCTAAGTGCCCGATTGTGCCCTGTGCACTGATTGATTCTTTTAAACCATTTGATGAAAAATCGATTAAACCCGTTACCGTAAAACTGTTTTATCTTTCTCCAATGTATTATGAAGAATATAAAGATATGAAAACGGTTGAAATTGCAGCAGAAGTGAAGCGGAGAATTGAACAGGTTCATATGGAGGAAGGTTGTGAATAAATTATCCAAGAAAACAATCCGGATAGGTGTTGGGATTCTGGCAGTTCTTATTTTAATAGCAGGATTGTTTCTTTTTATAGAAAGAAAGCAGAGTATGCGTGGGGAGCTTGAAACATTGCGTATAGAAACCGAGGCAATGAATCAGGACTTTAGTGAAGAATATCAGAAGAAGGATACCTTCAGTGAATACAGTGAATCCATCCGTCAGGAAAAGACCATCAATAGAGAAGGGTTTATGCCGATTGAAGAAATTCGGGAGAGGTTAAAGGAACTTCCGGATCATTTTGCTGAGATTGCACAGAGAGATGATGTATTTGCGATTACCTATGGATCGGCCAGAGTGGGGCAGAAGCTATGGGAGCAGTTTCTTTCGGATATTCGTTTCAGGACACCCTCACAGGTGATTCTTACACAGTTTACAGTGGATGAGGATCCCATTTATTATTTTATTGAATATAATGGTGATTCTTTTCATATTGTTGTGGACAATACACGGGATGGATATGATGATGAAAGTGGTTATACCGAAGGCTTCTGGAATTACCTGAAGGTGGAGGGATATGCTGAGGAGGACGGCTCTATCACAGAATATGCCTTTTTGTGTGACAGCAATGAGCTTACTTACCGCATGGTGCAGGATTATTATGCAGGGAATGTGTCTGCAGAAATGGAGGAACCTTCGGTCTGGGATTTCTATATCCGCAGTATTCCCAGGAAGGAATTTGAAGAGCGCAGAGACCAGATCAATCCGGAGGATCATTATGCAGTAAGAACCTATACCGGTTATGCAGATATTCATCCGGTCTATGCCATAGGAAATGCTTATAAGGATTATGACAGGGATGGTATTCTTGATCGCATTTACCGGAAATATATAATAGAAGAAACAGGGGAAGAGGTAGTTAAAGTATACTGCTTCTTTGGAAGCGGAAAGACGATGGAGTTGACTTCTGACCTGTGGGGAGATACCTTTGCAACACAGTGCTTTGATTTTAATGAGGATCAGACCAGAGATATCTGTTTTGTCCAACATTTAAATACACAGGATGGCGTGCAGAGCAGAGCCACTATTTTTGCAGCCATAGGAGATAATTATGAAGTGCTGCCGTTTTCCAAAGATGTGTACCTCGGCAGTTCGCAGGACGATACAGATTGCGGGCTGGAACAATACAGTGCAGCTTCTATTGAGGCGTTTCAGGATCGGGATGGAACGAATGCCCTGCGCTGCAGTGGAATGGTTTTTAAAGGAGAGACGCCATATGTTATGCGCTGGACATTGTATTATAAAGATGGAAAGTGGCGCATTCGTGATGTAAAAGAGACAGAGGCAAATAAAAACTAAGAAAAATATAAAATACATTGACAAAGCGAAAAGCTTTTTGTATAATAAAATTCGCGTCACAGATGATGCACAACAGAATATTGGTAGCGGATGTCATTCAGATTGAATATTTGGAGAAATACTCAAGAGGCTGAAGAGGCGCCCCTGCTAAGGGT
>OGOZ01000046.1_pt1 | contig 83041 bp, 79 predicted proteins | sample 1552801 | NCBI WGS metagenome assembly OGOZ01 (sample SAMEA2580196, study PRJEB22360) | human gut metagenome | biome: human gut; feature: human-associated habitat; material: faeces | place: Denmark | collected 2008/2010 | reverse complement strand
AAGCTGATACCGAAGTCACAATACCGTCATCAGCACCGGAGCAGACTACGGAACAATATACTACTTCTGTTTCAACTGAACCGCTGACAACTCGAAGAGTTGATTTGAATAAGTATGTTGGTTTATATTCATATAATCCAAATAATGAAGGGGATACAGGCAGTATTAAAGTTGGAATTTTGTCCATTGATGAAAATCAAGCTGAAATTGAAGTGATGAAGTCAAGTCCCAACTACGCCCACCTTGCAGGCGGTATATTTACAGGCACAATAACCGATGAAAACAGAATTGATTTTACTATGACAGACAGCTTTAGCAATGTATGTAGCGGGTATATATTGCTTTATGATGATAGCATTTATATGAAAAGCGATATTGTTGAGAAATCAGAGCCGTATATGTATGGTATGATAATCGACAATACAATTGAGAAAATTTCGGATAGCGTTTCAAAAAATGATTTTATTTAAAAATTTGGCGGAAGCAGTGTGAAAAATATTGCTTCCGCCGATGTGTTTAGATGATTGTAGTGTTGAAATGATTTTACAATCGATTCGATTGGTAGCCTTGCGACTATATTTCAGACGGAAATTCACTGAACTCCGCTACAGATTATGCACAACATTCATTATATCAAACTGTTGCGACACGCTGCATAACGAGTAGTTAAGATGAGATGATAACTTACCTCGGGTGTTAGGGTTGTTCCTTATCCTTACCATCTTCACGAACATGTGGCGGTGACACACCGGTTATATATGGATAGAGTTCTTCGTATGAATCAGCCTCAGCGGGATTTTTGACTGCTGTTGGGATTAGCCCTGTGCAATCCTGATTTGAGCAGGTGTTAAGCTCTAAATCACTTGGTGTTAAAATCTTTTTGTAATCGGGTACTTTGCGTTTCATCTGCACACTTCCTTTGTTATAGTGTGCATAACTACAGATAAAATATACACTATTTATGCTAAAAACTGCACCCGTAAAATCAGGTGCAGTTGAATTCTTTTATTACTTCACAATAAGTTTCTTGATTTTGAACACATCGCCGTCCATAACCTTATATGTACTGCGGAGTTCGCCGTCAATTTCGGGGGAAATGCTCTGGTGAATGTACAGACTGTCGATACCGAAATCAGCCGCACCGCCGATATCGCTGATATAGTCGTTGCCAATCATAATTGACTCGCTCTTTTCAAGTCCGTAACGGTCAAAAAGTGTTTTGAAATATTTTTCGTCTGGCTTAGAACATTCTTCGTCAGAGCTGATGCAAATGCCGTCAAAATATTTTGTCAGATCAAACATATTCAGCTCATTTTCTGTGAATGAACGCTGTGCGTTTGAGAGAAGATAAACCTTTTTGCCTTTTGCCTTGAGAGTGTCGAGAAGATCAAGTACACCGTCATAAAGTTTGATGTACTTTGTTGAGTAACAGCGGAATGCTTCGGCAATAAAAAGTACCTCGGCTTTTGTAATCTTAACGCCTTTCTGTGTAAATAGCTTACGGAAAACCTTTTCAATTTTGATGTCAACAACTTTTGTGTCGGGAGACTTTTTGAGAACAGCCTTTTTTTCAGCCTGAACAAGTCTGTCGTACTCTTCGTTAAGCTCGTCATAGGTGTAGTGTGCACCCTTGTAGGCATAGAGAATGGCAATTTTCTTCCACAAATCATCGTTCCATTCATCTGTATTAATGTCGATAAGAGTGCCGTATAAGTCAAAAATATAATTATTGTACATTTTTTGTCCTCCGAAACAAATTTCTAACTTTTATGTGTCTATTGTACCAGTTTTTTATCCTGATTGCAATAGCAGAATTTTTGTGTTATACTGAAGAAAACAGTATTTAATCGCATTTTTTGCATTTTTTAAAATTACGGGGTGAATTTATGACTAAAAAAGAAATTGCCGTGAACGCTGTTCATGCCTTGAAAAAAGAATATCCCGACGCAATATGTTCGCTTGTCTACAAAGATCCGTTGCAGCTGCTCATTGCAACAAGGCTTGCCGCTCAATGCACGGACGCAAGGGTTAATATGGTTACTCCTTCGTTGTTTGACAGGTTCAAAACGGCTCAAGATTTTGCTGACTCAACTCCCGAAGAAGTTGCTGAGTATATAAAAAGCTGCGGACTTTATAAGACCAAATCAAAAGATATTGTTGAAATGGCAAGAATGCTTTGTGACGATTTCGGCGGTGTTGTTCCCGATAATATTGACGATTTGACAAAACTCCCGGGAATCGGCAGAAAAACCGCAAATCTTGTGTGCGGTGACATTTTCGGTCAGCCTGCGGTTGTGGTTGATACACATTGCATACGCATTACAAGAAGGCTCGGACTTCACGATTTAAAGGATCAGAAAAAGATTGAATTTGCATTGCGTGAGCTTTTGCCGCCTGATGAAAGCAATGATTTTTGTCACCGACTTGTTCTGCACGGCAGAGCAGTCTGCACCGCAAGAAAGGCAAAATGTGAAGAATGCTGTATGAACGGATTTTGCCCGAAAAAAATCTGACAGAGGGATTTGTATGGATAAGATGAAAGATATTAAGCTGATTGCACTTGACCTTGACGGCACAACTCTTGCCGACAGCGACACCTTGAGCAAACGAACGCAAACTGCCATTGAATCTGCGATCAAAAGCGGAATAACCGTTGTTGCGGCAAGCGGCAGACCGTTTGTAATGATGCCCGACAGCGTGATGAACATTGTCGGTCTGGACTATGCGATTACCTCGAACGGTGCGGTAATAAGCAAGTGCGGTAAAACGGTTCACCGTTCGCTGATTTTACCCGATGATGTGTTGAAAATTCTCGGCGCTGTGCGTAATGACGATGTTATTCTTGAGGGATTTATTGACGGATTCACATATGCCGATGTCAGATATGTGCATAGACCGCTTGACTACGGCTGTGAGCCTGAATATTTTGAATACACCCGTTCATGCCACGGCAAGATTGTCGATATGAGAAGCTTTTTGAGCAGGCATAGAAATGAGCTTGACCTCATCAGCATTATAAGTACGGACGAAAAACTTCGCAACAGGCTGTGGAGCAGTATCGAAAAGGCTTGCAACAGCGTTGAAATTACAACTTCAACCGACCATTTTGTTGAGATTATGTCGGCAGAGGCATCAAAGGCGAAGGCACTCCTGCGTTTGTGTGACTTTTTGAATATCGGCATGGAAAATGTCTGCGCCTGCGGAAATGCCGATAACGATGCCGATATGATTGCCGAGTCGGGACTCGGTGCGGCTGTTGAAAACGCAAGTCAAAAATGCCTTGACCGTGCTGATATTGTAATCCCGTCAAATAATAACGATGGTGTTGCACAATTGATTGAGAAAATTCTTAAAAATTGATTGTAATAATGCGGCGGTACAAGAAAGGCTTTTAAAAGAACTTGGTACAGCTATAAAAATATGGTGTATGTCGGAATGATTGTATTTCTCTGCCTGCTCCTTTACCTTCTGTGCACAGATCATAATGTCCCCTAACAACAGCTCCCCGCTTTCCGGATCAAAATAATCCGATTCCTGCTCCTCCACAATCGAAAAATCCGATTCCGAAGTAAACGGAATTGCCGGGAAAGAAAGCACATCCGTCGGCTGATCGAGATTCCGGAATTCCTTGTTGATCTCCTGTATTCCGTCAAGGTCTGTTACGAGCAGATTAATCTGTGCCTCATACGGGCACTGCTCCATATCAAGCACCTGGTTTTCAATCTGCAGGGCTAGTTCCTCTATATCAAAGTCAAAAGTAATTCCACTTTCATTTTCAACGTAAGAAGTCATAATATAACCTTTCGTCCACTAAAATTTTCTTCATCCTCTGTAAATCACCAAGGGAAATCTCACTGTGATCGAGAATTCCACTCTCCATTTTCCGCTTAAAGATCGTCTGAATCAGCTTCTGGTAATCGAGCTGCACATTCTTATCCTTCGAAAACAGATAGTCTATCGAGGAAATCATGGTATCTGCAAACAATAATACAATGACCTCCCGGTCCACAAGCTGTTCTTCCGGACTTAAATACTGCTTTAACAGCGCTCTGACACGTAAAGGGATCTGATTTTCCGTAAGAATTGTTTCTACATTCTCCCAGTTGTTCTCTCCCTTTAACAGTCCGATCTTATGATAATACGCACATGCCTTGACGACCGCATCATCCATCTGTAGCTGCAGGGCAATCCTGCTGCACAGATATGCCGTATGGATCGTATGATAATACTCCGGCTTCGAGGCATTCTTCAATTCCACAAGCAGCGGACACTCCGGATCATTAATGTCCATGTAAATATCTCTTGTCTTATAAATAAACGTGAAGCTGAAAAACTTCAGAATAATCAAAAGTAAAATCAGACAGACCACCGTGTTGACGGCCGGAACCAGAAGCATCGGCAGGTAAAACGGAAACTGCTGATAAAGTACCTCCGGAATACAGAGACACACAAACTGGATCAATAACGATAACAACATGGGAATCCAGATACGGAAGCTTTCATCAATCGTGGAAAACAATAAAATTCCGGCCATGCCGCCCACAAAGTACACAAAGAAGACAACCGGTTCCGAATCACTCTGTAACAGCAGGGAAATCATCAACAGGCTGCTTCCTGCCGCAAGTCCTATTACCTCATTGCTAAAGAGCATCAATCCTACAAAAACAGCCAGATACGGCCATCCTGACTTCGGGAGCAACGGACAAAGCAGTGCTGCCAGCAGAAAGAGACAGTATAACAATGTAAAACGCCATAAATTCCGTTCATTATCATATAAAAACAACTGTAAAACCCTGCTCTTTTCAATGGAGAACAAAATCATCCCGGCACCACAGGCAGACAAAACGGCAATTCCAATAAGCTCCATCCAGCTTCTGCCATAAAGATAGGCTGCTACTGTGGAAAGAAATACCGTAATCATAAATAACAGGATTTTCTGGAAAGTCTCCCCACCTTTACTATTGTCTTCGGTTTCCTCTGCCGCGATTATTTCGTTTTCCGCCGGACTGTTCTTTCGCTTCATAATTTTCGTATGCCTTTACAATCTTTTGTACAAGCGGATGTCTCACAACATCACGGCTTGTCAGTTTACAAAATTCAATTCCTTCGATTTTTTGCAGAACCTTTGACGCCACGTCAAGTCCCGAAACGGCACTTTGCGGCAGATCCTTCTGTGTGGAGTCACCGGTCACAATGACCTTTGAGCCAAAACCGATACGTGTTAAAAACATCTTCATCTGCGCCGGTGTCGTATTCTGGGCTTCGTCCAGAATAATATAGGCATTGTCCAGTGTCCGGCCACGCATATAAGCAAGGGGTGCGACTTCAATCAGGCCCTTTTCCATATTCTTAAGGAAGGTCTCTGCACCCATAATCTGGTACAGCGCATCATATAAAGGTCTTAAATACGGATCCACCTTGCTTTGCAGATCACCCGGAAGGAAGCCTAACTTCTCTCCTGCTTCAATGGCAGGACGCGTTAAGATAATCCGTTCTACTTCCTGCTTCTTAAAAGCGGTAATTGCCATTGCCATCGCAAGATAGGTCTTACCGGTACCGGCAGGTCCCAGGCCAAACACAATCATATTGTTGCGGATAGCATCCACATAAGCCTTCTGTCCCAGGGTTTTGGGCTTGATCGGTTTCCCGGAAATGGTATGACAGATACATTCCTTATCCATTTCCAGAATTGCCCCGTCTTCGTCTTCGTCCTCTTCCTGACACATTGTAATTGCATAATCGACGTTCTGCTCTTCGATTTCATTTCCACGCATTGCTAATTCCGACAGATTCCGTAAGACCGATGCGGCTTTCTTCACATTCCGTTCATCTCCGGTAATCCGTACTTCTCCATTTCTGTCTGTAATTGCTACCTGAAATTCCCGTTCCAGCTTTTTCAGATAAGCATCAAACTGTCCGAAAACATTTCGTTGCGCACTCAAAGGGATTTCCAGTCTCTGTTCAAATTCTTCCACGCTGTTTACTCCGTAATCTCTACGCTCTGTTCGTCCGCGTTCTGTTCTTCGATCTCACCGATTCCGGTTTCCTGTAATGCTCCTGCCGGTTCAATCAGAAGAAACTCTGCCTCCATTTTCCACTTTTTCTCGTTCTTTTTCATTGTAACATTTTTTCCGGTAATTTGTACCCCTTTTTCCTCTAAAGTTTGTATAATTTTTAGAATTTTATGTGCAAAAATTTCTTTTATCTCATCCTTCGTATAATTTTTCTCACTTCCCGTATATTCCCGTATGGTTTCATTCCCATAATAGATGGGAAGATGAAAGGTATGAAACAAAATCACTTCCTTTTTCTGCTCTAACTGGTCATATTCCTCATAGGGGGTTCCGAAAATGGAAAACCGTATCCGGTGTGCCCCGATTTCTACAAAGCTCCGCTTCTTTTCCCTCCCGGAGTAATTCTTTTCCCGATAAAACAACGGTACCTCCTCCACGTAGGTTTTCCGGCATTCCAGCATAATGTCCGCATCCGCTTCGCAGAACTCATACCGGCGTACCGTTCCATCCTCTGACAGGATCGGAATGGCTCCCTGTACCAGAATATCACCCTTTTTAACCTCCTGCCCCTCCTGTACCAACGGAACGCCGCTTCTTGTCACAATCGAAACGATCGTTCCATCGGTCTGCGCGACAAGATCAAAGCCTTTTTCCGTTGCCTTCACCTGTTCCTTTGTCTGATCTTCTTCCTTAAGAAGTTCATTTTCCTTAATCTGGATGAGGAGTTTACTGCCATCCACTTTTACCGAAGTCCAGGTTACAATCGGAAATTCATTCCGGATTGCCTTTTCCAGATCCTCCACCGGAACCTTACTTTTCTTCATCCCATGTACAATCCCGTTCTCGGTCAGAAAATCCATAAAGACATCCTCCGTAATGTAATAATTTCCCGTAAGCTGAATCGTCCAGATGTGGGCAGACATCAACAGCCAGAATCCCAGACTGATTACGATTCCGGCTAAGAACCCCTTTCTTTTTTTCATCCCTACAGAAAGAAAAGGTAGTCCGAAACGTTCCGTAACGACTACCTTTGTGCCTGTTTTCCTTGTAAAACCTTTGATTCTGTAAAAATCGGAAAGCCCGATTTTCATGGTGTAATATGCTTCGTGGATCTGAATATCCCATAAAAAGATCTGATGATTACTGCACAGATTAATAAAACGCTCCGGCGCATTTCCACATACCCGGATCAACAGATATCCCTTCAGGAAACGGATGAACTGCAACATGACTGATCCCTCCCATACCTTTGTGTCAATTTCCCATATACCGGACGTTTTCAATCCATCCGCTGATCTTCATATCCTCATTGGTATAGTATAGAATGTTCAGCCGCTTTCCGCAGATCTCAATTTTACAGTTTTTACCCTGCAGCATAATTCTACAGTCTGTATATTCGATAATTCCCTTATAATTTTCGACAAACACATCCCGGTTTCCCGTAATGGTGACAATGGATGCCCCCAGTACCGAATCCTTCGGCAGCTTCAAAGATTCTGCCATGCGTTCACGTTTTGATACTGTTTTCATTTCTTCCGGTTTTCTTCTCATGTCATACTATATGACAAAACCGGAAACGCTATGACTATTTCACCACATCCAGAATGACATTCTGTTCCTTCACTTCTTCTGCTCCAATGTGATATGCCTGCTGTAATCTTGTCATTGCCTCTTCCAGCTTCTGACTGTCATTGGCGAACAATTCCGCTAAGACATCGCCCTTATGCACATAGGCTCCTACCTTCTGCACCAGACGGATTCCCACGGATAAGTCAATCTGGCTTTCCTTTGTCTCGCGGCCGCCTCCTAAAATGAGGGAACAGATTCCCACTTCGTCGCAGACAATCTTCTGTATATAACCATCCTCCGGTGCCACAAGCTCTTTCCAGATCTTCGCACAGGGGAGTTTCTCCGGCTCATACACATAGCTTTCGTCCCCGCCCTGGGCTTTCACGAATTCCGCAAGCTTGTGAAGCGCACTTCCATCTTCCATTACCTGGGTAAGCATCTTTCTTGCTGTTTCTTCCTTATCAGCCTTACCTCCGGCAATCAGCATATAACTTCCGAGAGTCATCACCAGCTCCGTAAAGTCCGCAGGACCCTTTCCGTTTAAGGTATCAATCGCCTCCCGTACCTCAAGTGCATTTCCAACCGTATTACCGAGCGGCTGATCCATATTGGAAACGACAGCAATCGCCTTTCTTCCGGCATTTTTTCCAAGCTGCACCATTTCTCCGGCAAGCGCAAGGGCATCCTCCTTTGTCTTCATAAAGGCGCCGCTCCCTGTTTTAACATCCAGTACAATCGCATCGGCTCCTGCCGCAAGCTTCTTACTCATAATGGAGGAAGCAATCAGTGACATCTGATCCACGGTTGCCGTTACATCACGGAGTGCATAGAGCTTTTTATCCGCAGGGGCCAGATCCTTCGTCTGCCCCATAATGGAGATTCCAATTGTGTTCACATGATTGATAAATTCTTCTGCAGAAATTTCGGTCGTAAATCCGGGGAAGCTTTCTAACTTGTCAATCGTTCCTCCGGTATGTCCGAGTCCCCGCCCGCTCATCTTGGCAATTTTGACACCACAAGCGGCAACCATAGGAGTCAAGGCCAATGAGGTCTTATCACCGACACCACCGGTACTGTGCTTATCTACCTTTACCCCCTGTATTCCGGACAGATCCAGCATTTCCCCGCTTTCTACCATTGCCATGGTCAGATGCAGGGTTTCTTTTTCACTCATTCCCTGAAAATAGATCGCCATCATCATGGCAGACATCTGATAATCCGGAATGCGGTCAGCAGTATATTCCGTAATCATGTACCGGATCTCTTCTTCAGACAGTTCGTACCCGTTTCTCTTCTTCATAATCAGATCATACATTCTCATGCTTATTTCCTCTACTTATACCTGTTCACTAAATTCGAACTTCACTATCGCTCGTTCTCATTAAGTGTCCATGTATTGTTCGTACTAAATTCGAACTTCGCTGTTGCTCGTTCTCATTAAGTACTCTACTTATGATAAGGTTCTCCGTTGATAATACGGTATCCCCGGTAAATCTGTTCCAGCAGAATGACTCTCATCAACTGATGGGGAAAGGTCATCTTCGAAAAACTCAGCTTCCAGCCGGATACCTTCGAGACCTTCTCATGGAGTCCTAAGGATCCGCCAATCACAAACTGGATATGGCTCACTCCCTCCACTCCCATCTGCTCGATTTTCTGTGCAAAGGCAACCGAATCCATCTGCTTTCCTTCGATTTCCAAAGTGACTACCGGATCATCCGGCCGGAGATTTTTCAAAATGCGTTCCGCTTCCTTCTCACGGATCTGATCCTCGACAACTGCACTTGCGCCATCCGGCGTCTTTTCATCCGCTACTTCGATCACCTGCAGTCTGCAATAACGGTTAAGACGCTTTTCGTACTCTGCAATCGCATCACGCAGATATTTTTCTTTCACTTTTCCTACACAAACAATGGTGATTTTCATTCCTTATCCTGCTTTTCAAAAAGTTCCGGATACATTTCTTCGACGATGCGCTCTACATAAGCTTCATCCAGATTCATGAACTGTTTCTGAATTTCATCTTTTACAACCTCAAACCGCTGGAAATACTTTAATTCCTCCGGAACAGATGCATCCAAGCCTGATGCCTCATCAATCGCTTCTTTATGTAGGTTCTGCAGACACCATTTTTGAATTTCGTCAGTCAGATTATTCTCCTTTACAGCCCGTTTTTTGAGCAGCTTAAAGTTACGCAGCGAGACAATGCCCATTACCAGAAATAATATAAATACAACACCCATCACACCGCAGATCATATATCTGCTGAAAACTGCCATTTGAATCGGGATAACTCCGGTAAACAGCAACACGACGGCAACCAGTCCTGCTGTGCCGACCGTCAATAAGGTATAGGCAGAAGTACGGTTTTCTTCTGCACGTTCCTCGTTGTTCACGTATACATTGCGAACGACCGGCTTTCCTCTTTTCTTTCCAACCACAATCTGTGGAGCCGCTTTCTCCATAGCTGCCTGTCTGGAAACTGCCCCCTCTTCCTCCAGACTACCTTGAAAATATTCGGTCAATTCTTCCTCTTTTGGTTCCTCCGGAAGATGATCGACCAGTTCACATCCGCAATCTGCACATTTTTTTATCCCTTCCACATATTCACACTTACATTCAGGACACCATGCCATACCCATTCACCCCCATGAATCGTTTTTAATTTTCACCACGAATGTAGCACTTCACACCCCAGTTCTGATTCTCTTTATCCGACAACCAGATAAAGTTCTGTTCATCTTCCGTGTCAACCAGCGCCGGTCTGCAGCCCTGCTTATCCTTCCCCTGGGAAAGGTATACAAAGCTTCCCATTTTAGCAGTCGCATTCCATTCTTCAAAGCTGTCCTTCTGGTCAATCGTTGTAATATAAAATGTTCCGTCTAATAGTCCCTGCTTATAAGTTCCTATGAAATTGGAATAATAACGGGTGTCCTTCTGCAGACGCTCGGTTACAAAATCATAATGCTCGGAACCGCTTCCATCCGGAAGATCATTCTTAAAGCTTCCGGAATACTGATGAAACAGATAAACATCCTTCGAATTTGTAGAAGCATGGATATGATAATGCATCCAGCGGCCTTCTCCCTCGCGGACACCATTCTTCCATGCACCATAATAGTACCGGTTGTCTGCATAAACTGCAATCCCCGTACCATTTGGTTTTCCATCTGCATTCATTTCACCGGCATAATAGAACTTGTTCGTTCCCTTTAACTGATACGACATGGCGCGGAAACGATCGAGATTCGCAAGATCATCCAGTGCTTTCTGGTTGCCCTGTTCCCAGTAAGACATCATTTCCTTTAACTGTGCCTGGGTATCAAATTTCACTTTACTGAAATCCAGTGTTTCCTCTTCCGGATCCGGCGCTGCCGTTGCAGCTTCCTCCGGCGTCGTCTCCGGGGAAGCCGTAACTTCCGGAGACTCTGTATCCGGAGAAGCACTGTCTTCTGCAGCCGGAGCCACGGTGGCGGACGGCGAGGGTACGATAATTTCTGTGGAAACCGTATCCTGCGGTGCATCCTCCGGCTTTTGATTCTTATTTCTGTTTACGACAAAAGTAATCAGCAGGATCACGATAATCAACAGAATCGGTACGATTTTAATGAGAATCTGGATCTTGTCTTCTTTTGTCAGCTTATCATCCTGAGAATCCTCAGAATCATTAAAGAAATTTTTCATACTTTTCTCTCTATTTATTGCTCAGGTACTCGTCAATTCCCTTTGCTGCGGTCTTTCCTGCTCCCATGGCAAGAATCACAGTCGCAGCTCCGGTTACTGCATCACCACCGGCATATACGCCTTCCTTCGTGGTCTTTCCGCAGTCTTCCTCAGCAATAATACATTTGCGCTTGTTGATCTCAAGTCCCTTTGTAGTAGAGGAAATGAGCGGGTTCGGAGAAGTTCCGAGAGACATGATCACAGTATCTACGTCGATCACAAATTCGGATCCCGGTACTTCTACAGGTCTTCTTCTTCCGGATTCATCGGGCTCACCAAGTTCCATCTTAATACACTTGATGCCGTTTACCCATCCCTTTTCATCCTCAAGGATTTCTACCGGATTGGTCAGAAGATCAAAAATAATTCCTTCTTCCTTAGCGTGATGTACTTCTTCCACACGGGCCGGAAGTTCTTCTTCACTACGACGATATACAATATGCACCTCTGCACCGAGACGGAGGGCGGTTCTGGCCGCATCCATGGCTACGTTACCACCACCGACAACGGCTACCTTCTTACCATGCATGATCGGTGTGTTGGAATCCTCACGGAAGGCTTTCATCAGGTTGCTTCTTGTTAAGTATTCGTTTGCAGAAAATACACCGTTTGCCTGTTCTCCCGGAATACCCATGAACTTCGGAAGTCCGGCACCGGAGCCGATAAATACGGCATCAAATCCTTCTTCCTCTAACAATTCATCAATGGTGACAGCCTTTCCGACAACAACGTTTGTCTCAATCTTAACGCCCAGAGATTTTACATTTTCGATTTCTTTGGCAACAACCTTGGTCTTCGGAAGACGGAATTCCGGAATACCATAAACCAGTACGCCGCCCGGCTCATGTAATGCTTCAAAAATGGTGACCTCATATCCCATCTTGGCAAGGTCTCCGGCACAGGTAAGTCCTGCAGGACCGGAACCGATCACAGCCACCTTCTTACCGTTTTTCTTTTCTGCACCCTGCGGCTTGATTCCGGCTTCTCTTGCAGAGTCTGCAACGAAACGTTCCAGCTTACCGATGGAAATCGGCTCGCCCTTGATACCACGGATACATTTTCCTTCACACTGGCTCTCCTGCGGGCAGACACGTCCACATACAGCCGGAAGTGCGGAAGATTCGCTGATGACCTGATAAGCGCCTTCCACATCGCCATTCTTTACCTTTTCAATAAAGCCGGGGATATTGATGGATACCGGACATCCCTTGATACACTGTGCGTTCTTACAATTGATACATCTGGAAGCCTCTTCCATGGCTTCTTCTTTGTTATATCCTAAACATACTTCTTCAAAATTCGTAGCCCGAACCTTGGGATCCTGCTCCCGGACCGGTGTTTTCTTTAATACGTCCATTACTTGTCACCTCCGCAATTTCCACATCCGCCGTGATGTGTATCTCCTTCTTTTGCCTTAAGATAAGCTCTGCCCTCAGCGGTCTTATAGATCTGCTGTCTCTGCATTGCTTCATCAAAGTTTACCAGATGTCCGTCGAATTCAGGACCATCTACACAGGCAAATTTCACTTCATCACCAATGGTAACACGGCAGGCACCACACATACCGGTACCGTCTACCATGATCGGATTTAAGCTGACAACGGTAGGAAGATTCAATTCCTTCGTCAGTTTGCAGACAAACTTCATCATAATCATCGGACCGATGGCCACACAGACATCATAATGCTTTCCTTCATTAATAAGATCCGTAATGGTCTGGGTAACCATACCGCTTCTTCCGTAAGAACCATCGTCTGTTGTTACATAAAGATTTCCTGCAACAGCTTTCATTTCGTCTTCCAGAATTAAGATGTCCTTGGTCTTCGCACCGACAATAACATCTGCTGCAATGCCATGCTCATGGAGCCATTTCACCTGCGGATAAACAGGCGCGGTTCCGACACCGCCTGCCACAAACAGAATGCTCTTCTTTTTCAGTTCCTCTATGTCTTCTTTCACGAATTCAGAAGGGCAGCCAAGCGGTCCTACGAAATCATGAAAAGCATCTCCTGCCTTTAGGGATGACATGTACTGGGTTCCCGCTCCAACAATCTGGAACACGATGGTAACCGTTCCCTTCTCTCTGTCATAATCGCAGATCGTCAGAGGGATTCTTTCTGCATCCGCATCGGTTCTTACGATTACGAACTGACCGGGTTCACAGGACTTTGCTACTCTTTCTGCTTCAACAACCATGGAAAAAATGTTTGCTGTAAGCTCTTTTGCTTCTAAAATCTTGTACATATTAAGCCTCCACTTTATTTATTCAAAGGGATAATCCCCATTTGACCGTTTTCATCGTAAACCAGACGGTTGGGTGTTCCACTGTAAACCTCTACTGCATACAGCCTTCCGGTCGATGTCTGGTTTCCTGCCGAATCGACAATTGATTCGCTTAATTTATAATAATATCCTAAATTCGGGATTTCGACAAGAGTCTCATACTCATAAACGTATCTTCCTTCGATTTCAAAGGAATTTCCCTGCATATCCTTCAGAATATGCTGATCCATAAGTGCTTTCTTCACCCGGTCCATGGCAGCCTTTACAGTAACCTGTGTCTGCAGCTCGAAATCGTAACTCCGGTACACCACTTCACTCATTACCCCTTCTTCGGAAATCACTGCAAAACGATAATTCGTACGGCCAAGCGGCATATCAATCGGTTCTGTATATAATAAACTATTTTCATTCGGTTCGGAACCGTCTGTGGTATAGTAAATATTTCCTTCTTCTTCAGTGGTTACCTCAATTAAGGTAGGAAGCTGATAATCCCCGCTGCTCGGTGTAACCTCCGGTTTTTCCGGAATAGCAACGTCTATGAGATAATAATTCTCTACCGTTTCACTGCGGATTCCGTAGTCATTCACGAAAACAGCCTTAATCCGGTGTTCTCCCGGATCTAACTGAATCGGTGCTGTATACACCAGACTATACTCCTGTGGCTCACTGCCATCGGTCGTATAATAAATCGTTCCCGTGGTATTTGCGGTAATCTTAAGGGAAATCACCTTTTCATAATTTCCGGTAGAATAACCGAATTCCGGTTTCATTGCCATATAATGCTGGAACTGCGTCTGTACCGAGGTATCCCCGCTTTCTGTCAGCAATTCATTGATCCGTTCGTAATTCTGCTGTCCGGTAAGAATGGTAATGATAAAATCAAAATACTGTATCTTCCGTTCCTCATCCATTGACCGTTTAAAGACAACATTTTCAAGGATTTCTGCTGCCCGGTCCGCTTCGCCCAGTTCATAATAGCACTGCGCCTGCATATAGGGGATCTCCAGATCTTCCGGCTGCAGTTTTTCAGCCTTGGCAAGAAAGGTAAGTGCATTCCCGTACTGCGCTTTCTCCTTGCGTTCTTCCGCTTCCCGGATCTGATAGTTCACCGAATAATTCTGATAAATAAGTCCGGCAAGTAAAATGATAATAAGCGTCATCAGAATGGCGGCAAGTGTGGTAATGAGAATGCGCTTCCTTGAAGTAATCCCACGGAAAATACTTCCTTCCTTAAGGAAATCCTCCTCTGCCGGTTTCTTTCTGGGATCAAAAGGAATTTCTGGCGGGTCCGGATTGATTTCTTCCGCAACGGTAGACAGGGTTTCCTCAATACTATTTTGGATTTCAGGCTCAAAATCCGGAACAATCTGGATCTCTGCTCCACATCGTTCACAGTATAGATGTTCTTCCTTCATTTCATATCCGCATCGTGGACAAATCATTTCCGCACCTCCTTCCCTGATTCAATGTCAGACTGCCTGCTTCTGAATGCTATATGACAGAGCTCACGCAGTTATGCAGCAGCATTGCAATCGTCATCGGTCCGACACCGCCCGGCACCGGTGTAATGGCTTCGCAGACCGGAAATACGGAATCGTAGTCCACATCTCCGCAAAGCTTGTTGTTCTCATCCCGGTTAATGCCGACATCAATGACAACCGCACCTTCTTTTACATAGTCTGCATTTACCATCTTCGGCTTACCAATGGCAACAATCAGAATATCGGCCCGTTTGCAGACCTCCTTCAGATTCTTCGTTCTCGAATGTGCAATCGTAACAGTCGCATTTTCACGAAGCATTAATAACGCCATAGGCTTTCCAACGATATTGCTTCTTCCTAAAATAACACATTCCTTGCCTTCGATTTCAATATTGCTTCTCTTTAAAAGCTCAATAATTCCGGCAGGGGTACAGGAGACAAAGCCCTTTTGTCCAATGCAGAGTGCACCCACGCTTTGCGGATGAAAGCCATCGACATCCTTTAGCGGAGAAATGGTCCGGATCACCAGATTTTCATCAATGTGAGAAGGCAATGGGAGCTGTACCAAAATACCGTTCACATCCTCCCGCTCATTCAGTTCTTCGACCAGGTCAAGTAATTCCTGCTGTGTGGTCTCCTCCGGAAGCTCATAGGATAACGACCGGATTCCGATGTATTCACAGCCCTTTTTCTTATTTCTTACATAAACGGTGGATGCCGGGTTATCACCGACCTGCACGACAGCAAGGGTAATCTCAATCCCTTTCTCCTTTAATTCTGCCACCTGTTCTTTCAGTTCATCCTTTAACTGTGTGGATATTTCTTTTCCATTAATGATCTTTGCCATCTTCGTACTCCTTTAGAATAATCCTGTAATCTTTCCTTCTTCATTCACATCAATATCAAATGCGGCCGGATGCTTGGGAAGTCCCGGCATCGTCATAACCGCTCCTGTGAGAACAACGATAAAGCCCGCTCCTGCAGAGACATATGCCTCCCTTACCTGCAGGGTAAATCCTTCCGGTCTTCCTAAAAGCTCCGGGTTATCCGACAGGGAATACTGGGTTTTCGCCATACATACCGGCATGTTTCCAAAGCCCATCTCTTCGATTTTCTTTAACTGTTTTAACGCTGCCGGTGCATAGCTTACACTGTCTGCACCATAAATCTCCCTGGCAACGGTTTCAATCTTTTCCTTTAAGGAAGCCGTATCGTCATACAGTGGTTTAAAATGGCTTTCCTTGGTTTCTATGGATTTCAAAACTTTTTCGGCAAGCTCGATACCGCCTTCCCCGCCCTCGGTAAAGACTTTGGAAATGGCAAACTCACAGTTTCGCTCTTCACAGAACTGCTTGACCCATGCGGTCTCTGCTTCGGTATCAGTATAGAAGCTGTTTAAGGTAACGACAACCGGTACTCCATATTTCTGGAGATTTTCAATGTGTTTTTCGAGGTTCACGATTCCCTTTTTCAGAGCGTCAAGGTTTTCATTCTGAAGGTCTGTTTTCGCAACGTCGCCATTGTATTTGAGGGCGCGGATTGTTGCGACAAGGACAACAACATCCGGCTTTAAGCCTGCCATACGGCACTTGATGTCAAAGAACTTTTCTGCCCCGAGATCAGCTCCAAAGCCTGCTTCGGTGATGCAGTAGTCTGCCATTTTTAAAGCAGCCTTCGTAGCTCTTACGGAGTTACAGCCATGTGCAATGTTTGCAAAAGGGCCTCCATGAATCAGTACCGGATTGTGCTCTAAGGTCTGCACAAGATTGGGCTTCAACGCATCCTTAAGAAGGGCTGCCATCGCGCCTACCGCCTGCAGATCACCCGCCGTAACCGGCTCTCCCTGATAATTATAGGCAACCACGATACGGGAAAGACGTTCCTTTAAATCCTTCATATTGTCTGCCAGACAAAGAATGGCCATAATTTCGGAAGCCACTGTAATCACGAAATGATCTTCCCGTACCGTTCCGTCTGCCTTTGCCCCGAGTCCGATAACGACATTACGCAATACACGGTCGTTCATGTCAAGACACCGTTTCCAGATCACCTGTCTGGGGTCAATCTGTAACTGGTTGCCCTGCTGGATGTGGTTATCCAGTAAGGCTGCAAGCAGATTGTTTGCCGAAGTGATGGCATGAAAATCTCCGGTAAAATGCAGGTTGATTTCTTCCATCGGAACGACCTGTGCATAGCCGCCGCCTGCTGCACCGCCCTTGATTCCGAAGCAGGGTCCCAGAGAGGGTTCCCGTAACGCAATGACCGCTTTCTTTCCCATGCGTCCAAAAGCCTGTCCAAGTCCCACGCTGGTCGTTGTCTTTCCTTCTCCTGCCGGGGTCGGATTAATGGCAGTAACAAGGATCAGTTTACCATCCGGACGCTCCTTCAATTTTGCAAGGTATTCGTCGGAGAGTTTCGCCTTATACTTCCCATATAATTCGAGATCATCCGTGGTAATTCCAAGTGTTTCCGCAACCGATGTGATCGGTTCCATTTTTGCTTCCTGTGCAATTTCAATATCTGATTTCATCCCTCATAAACCCTTTCTATTAATATGATAAGTACTCTTCTATAAGTATTCTTCTATGTACTGTTCAAACTGTTCCTGACTCATCAGTACCTTGCGCGGCTTCGTGCCCTCTTCTTCACCGACAACACCGGCTTCACACAACTGATCCATAATCCGGGCTGCACGGTTAAAACCGATCTTGAACACACGCTGCAGCATACCGATGGACGCTTTATCCTTCTCAATGATGAACTGTGCCGCATCCACAAAGTACTGATCCCATTCATTACCGCCGCCGGAGCCGCCATGTCCGTCTCCCGAGGCCGATCCCATGCTTTCCATCTTTTCCTGAATATCGGAATCATAAATATTACCAAGCTGCTGATTCTTTAAGAATTCTACAACATCCGAAACTTCCTTATCGGAAACAAATGCGCCCTGTACCCGGACAGGCTTCGTATAGCCCTGAGGATAAAACAGCATATCACCTTTCCCCAAAAGCTTCTCCGCTCCGTTCATATCAAGGATGGTCCGCGAATCAACACCACTGGATACACTGAACGCAATACGGCTCGGCATATTCGCCTTAATCAGGCCCGTAATGACATCTACGGAAGGACGCTGGGTTGCAATAATCAGATGAATTCCGGCAGCTCTGGCAAGCTGCGCCAGACGGCAGATGGATTCCTCCACCTCGCCCGGGGATACCATCATCAGATCGGCAAGCTCGTCCACGATAATCACGATCTGCGGCATCTTTTTCGGAGCCTGCGGATCGCCCTTGGCAACCATATCTTCGACTTTCTTATTATACCCCTTAAGATCACGAACATTGAAATCTGCAAACTTCTGATAACGGTCCGTCATCTCGGCAACGCCCCACTGCAGGGCTGCGGATGCTTTCTTAGGATCGGTCACAACCGGAATCATCAGATGCGGGATTCCGTTATAAACACTCAATTCCACCACCTTCGGATCCACCATGATCAATTTTACATCCGAAGGATCTGCCTTGTACAGAATACTCATAATCAGAGTATTGATACATACCGACTTACCGGAACCTGTTGCACCGGCAATCAGCATATGTGGCATCTTTGCAATGTCACTGACCACAACCCGTCCCGCAATATCCTTACCAACCGCAAACGCGATATTGGAAGGGAACTTCTTAAATTCATCGGTTTCAAGCAGTTCGCGTAATCCGACTGCCGTATTCTCTTTATTCGGAACCTCAATACCAATCGCCGCCTTACCGGGAATCGGCGCTTCAATACGAATGTCTGTAGCTGCAAGATTTAACTTGATATCATCGGCAAGTCCGACAATCTTGCTCACCTTAACGCCCTGCTCCGGCTGCAGCTCATAACGCGTCACGGCAGGTCCCTGACTGATGTCTGTAATCGTCACCCGTACTCCGAAGGTCTGCAGGGTCTGCTGCAGACGCTGCGCGGTTTCACGAAGCTCGTTTCCGGCATTCTTATTCTCCTTGCCCATGCTCTTCGTTAAGAGACTAATCGGCGGAAACTGATATTCCTTCGGACGTACCGGCTGGTTTCCGGGATTTCCCTGTGATAAACGATCTGCTCCGGCCGATGCCGAACCGGATGTCATGCCTACAGTGCCTGACACAGAACTCCGAGCCGTTTTCGGCTGCGGATCTGTAGTCAATGGAATCCCGAACGGATCCTCCTTCGGAAGTCTGGCAGCCGGCCGTGGTTTCACCGGTGCCGGTATTTCCTCCTCTTCATAGGGGCTTACGATCTCTGAAATATCATCACTCTGCTGTTCCCCGACTTCTCCGTTAATCCGGATCTTACTGAAATCAAAATCCCTGGACGGATCTTCATGGGTAATCACCGGCCGAGTAACCGCCGGCTCCTGATATGTATCATCCGGTACAACCTCCTCTTCGATCTGCGCATGGGGTCTTTCCAGTTGTTCTTCAAAGTCGGACAGGTTAATCTCATGGATATCATCCCTCTCACGTACCACCGGTTCTTCATGGTGTTCTGCCGTAAGGGAGGTATCCAGCATGACACCGGTCACCTTTTTATCCATACGAAGGATCTTCTGATCCTCCTTCTGTTCCTCCCGAAGCCTACGTTCTTCTTCTCTCCGCTTCCGGAGTTCTTCTGCTTCTTCCCTCCGCTTCTGCGCCCGCTCCCTGCGGTAAGCCGCATCCTCTCTGGAACGCTCATAAACCTTCTGACTTCCATTCTTAACGCCCTTCATAAAGGACTTGTCCGTAATGACAATCAACGCGATAATGGCAATTACCAAAAGACTCAATATTGTTCCGATCAGTCCTAAAAAGTGATAGGCAAGATAGGCAAAGGAGCCGCCTAAAATCCCACCGCCGTTCCGGTTCGTGCTGCAAGCTACATAGATTTCCTTAAAATCGTAGGAAGCTGCTTCCTGTGGTGCTTTCGTAAACAGCTCACACATCATGCTGACAATCAGATATAAGCATACTGCCGCAATAATCTTTCTTGTGGCAATCATGTTTCCGCTGTTAATCATGGCAAATGCTATGATCATAAACAGGAAAACCGGAATCAGATATGCAGTGAGTCCAAAGATACCGAACATCACACCACTGATTGCATTTCCCATCACGCCGATAATTCCAAAATTACATAAAAACAGAAAAACACACAACGCAAACAGGGCAATCAAAATCACTTCGCTTTTGATTGCCACATCCATCGGCTCACTCTGATGCTGATTCCGGTTCCGGCTTTGGCCTGACGTGTTTGTTTTTCTGCTGCTATTACTTTTTCTGGTGTTACTTTTCTTACTCTGTGCCATACTACATCCCTTTCAGCACTACATCTTGTGCTTACATAGTCTTAATTAGTATAGCATTTTTTCTTTTTGCTATCAATGAGAGAATGTAGTTTTTTCATGGCATCGCCGATTCCTCCGGTATCGTTAATAATTCCTTCCTCGACTGCTTCCTTACCCACCAGAATCGTTCCAACATCCTTCGTTAACATCTCAGTTTCCATCAGCAGTTCCTCAAAACGCGCCCTCGTGATGTTACAATGCTGGCAGACAAATCCGGTAATCCGGTCCTGAATCTGTTTAAAATAGTCAAAGGTCTGGGGCACGCCAATCACCATACCATTCATGCGCACCGGATGAATGACCATCGTTCCCGTAGGCACAATATAAGAATAATCGGTACTGACTGCAATTGGAACGCCAATCGAATGACTTCCTCCAAGCACCAGGGAAACCGTCGGCTTACTTAATGAAGCAATCATTTCCGCAATGGCAAGCCCCGCTTCCACATCTCCCCCCACCGTATTTAAGAGAATTAATACCCCGTCAATATTTTCACTGTCTTCAATGGCGGCAAGCTGCGGCAGAATATGTTCATACTTTGTGGTCTTGGAATTGCTTCCCAGATTATCATGTCCTTCAATTTCACCGATTACCGAGATCAGATGAATGGTGTTTTCTTTCTCATTCTTATTTAAGGTGGCCTGTCCGGTTTCTTCAATTCTCTGGTCACGGTTCTTTTCTTCCTCTACCCTTTTATTCTGTTCGTTTTCCACGCGGTCTTCCCTCCCCAAAACATAATAAATGCACCGGAACTTTCCTTTCCGATGCGTTTATTATATCCTTAATAAGGATTCTTATTCGTATGTAACCGACTCTAACCTTCCCGGTTCCTTTCTTCCATTTCATCAAGCTTCCGGTCAAATGCAAGCATATCATCCATATTGATTTCAATATCAAAATCAAGCTGTCGGGAAACATGCTTTTTCGGTCCCGGTAGAGGATTCTCCAGATATTTCACCTTTCTTCCATCCGGAGCTACAAAGAAATCCGGATTCTCCGTCTGCTTTTCTTCCCCGTGCAGTTCATCCGGAAAGCGCCAGTCTTCGGAATCATCGTCCAGATCAAAACGCCAGTCTTCCGGCGCGGCAGACGATTCTTCTGCCTCCTGCCTGGGTATTTCCTGCCCGGAAGCTTTCCATTCTTCTCTGTGCTTCTTATAACAGGTCTGACCAACATTCCAGAGCATTCCAAAGAGAATGACCACGATAACATAAATTACATATTTCAGTTCCAGACCCTGACAGGTTCCCGGCAGATCCTTAAGCTGTCCGATCCACCAGATAGCCTGAACGGATATTGTCTCTCCCGATATTCCGGTATACTTCATCAGCATTGCAAATGTTGCAAGGAGCATCCCAAGGACTACGATAAGAGCCTGTAAAAAAATAGACATGATCTGATTCTGATCTTCCAAAGGTTCCTGATCCCGTTTCCTTATGAGCTCCTTCGTTGAAAGATGTGTCTTTATCAGGACTCCCACCAGCAGAATTATCAGAAGAAATCCTGCATAGTTCCAGATACAGACCACTCCAAGATATCCCCCCAGCAGGAGCAGATACAATCCACAGATAAAGCTTCTCTGCCACCCCTTTTCTTTGGAAAGGATATAAAAGCAACCAATCATAAGAAAAACCAATCCAAAATGAAAAAGATAAAAGCTGACCGGCTCCACATTTCCCGTTGCAATCAATATAGATGGAATTGCAGCCAGAATCGTTGTTGAAAAGAAAGCTGCTGTTTCTCCATACAGACAGCACATGGCACGTATAAAGAAATACAGCGCTGCCACCTGTAAAACTCCCTGTAATACCAGCACAGCTTCCGGATGATTTCCACATAATGCCAGCAGCTTTGACAAAATATCCGTGTAGGCTAAGGCCAGTCCGGAAGAAAGTACAGGTGTACTCTCTTCTGCCCTGATCATGGCGTGCTCATAATATCCATAATAGTCGGTAACCATATTCCAGTGGAGAAATACATACAATGCACGAACTCCCGCCACCAATATGGTCCATATAATGATTGACGCTCTCCGTTTGTTACTCTTCACATTATCCCCCCACATGCCTTTAAGCATGCCATATTACTGCAATGAAATATAAAAGCTAAACACAGTTCAATGCATACTCAAGATCAGCAATAATGTCCTTTACATTCTCAATTCCAACGGAAAAACGAATCAGATCCGGCGCTACTCCGGCTTCCTTCAACTGTTCGTCTGTCATCTGACGATGCGTGTGGCTTGCCGGATGAAGGACGCAGGTCCGTGCATCCGCCACATGTGTCACAATGGCTGCCAGCTTTAAATGTGCCATCATTTCTTCCGCGGCTGCTCTTCCACCCTTTAATCCAAAAGAAACAACTCCGCAGGTTCCCTTCGGCATATACTTCTTCGCAAGTTCATAGTACTTATTGGATTTAAGTCCCGGATAATTTACCCAGGCTACCTTTTCATGGCTTTCTAAAAATTCAGCTACCTTCTGCGCATTATAACAATGACGTTCCATACGGAGCGGCAGGGTTTCCAGACCGATATTCAGCAAAAACGCATCGTGCGGTGACTGCACAGAGCCAAGGTCACGCATCAGTTGTACCGTTGCTTTCGTTATGTATGCAGCTTTTCCGAATTTCTCCACATAAGTTACCCCATGATAGGAATCATCCGGCTTGCAAAGTCCCGGGAATTTCTCCGGATACCTGGAGAAATCGAAGTTGCCGGAATCGACAATCGCGCCTCCGATCGTCATCGCATGGCCATCCATATACTTGGTTGTGGAATGGGTTACGATATCCACGCCAAACCGGAACGGATTACAGTTAATCGGTGTTGCAAAGGTATTATCTACAATGAGCGGCACCTCATGATCATGCGCCGCCTTCGCAAACTTTTCAAAATCCAGAACAACCAGTGCCGGATTGGCAATGGATTCTGCCATAACACACTTGGTATTCGGGCGGAATGCCTTGTTAATCTCTTCAATCGGCCAGTCCGGATCCACAACCGTACACTCAATCCCCATCTTTTTCATGGTTACGACAAGCAGATTAAAGGTTCCCCCATAAACCATGGAGGACATCACCACATGATCTCCCGCCTCACAGATATTAAATACAGCATAATAGTTTGCTGCCTGACCGGATGAAGTAAGCATGGCTGCCACTCCACCCTCTAATTCACAGATTTTCTCTGCGACATAATCATTCGTCGGATTCTGGAGTCTGGAATAAAAGTATCCGGATTCCTCCAGATCAAACAGCTTTCCCATTTGTTCGGAAGTTTCATATTTAAAAGTGGTACTTTGATAGATTGGAAGAATTCTCGGTTCCCCATTCTTTGGCTGCCAGCCTGCCTGTACGCATTTTGTCTCTATTGCGGAATCAGGATTGTATCCCATTTTTTTAATCCTCCAAAAATCTCTTCATAATGTCGGGGCCATGCTCTATAAACAGGCCGGTCGTTTTTGCGCTCTCTTCGTTTATAGAGTCAACGCCGCTGTCCTTTTCGTCGTTTTTATGATAAATCATAAACGGTACGGGGTCTGAGGCGTGCGTGCCCGTAACAATGGGAGTCGGATGGTCGGGGAGCACCATTATTTTGTAGTCGTCATACTCCTTGAGTGCGTCGAGAACTATGGGGAGTACGCGCGAATCTATCATCTCAATGGATTTCACCTTGTTTTCGGGTTCGTTTCTGTGACCGCACTCGTCGGGAGCCTCAAAGTGAATATATACGAGGTCGCAGCCGTTTTTAAGCTCTTCGACGGCGGCTCTTGCCTTGCCCTCAAAGTTAGTATCAATGTAGCCTGTGGCACCCTCAACTTCGGGAGCGGCCATACCGGCGCATTTTGCTATTCCTTTAAGAAGGTCAACCGCCGAGATTATAGCACCTTTTTTGCCGAAGGTCTCGTAAAACGACGGCAGAGCCGGCTTTTTGCCTTCGCCCCAAAGCCAAATTGAATTTGCGGGGTGCTTGCCCTCGCTTATTCTCTTTTTGTTGACGGGGTGCTGCATTAAAAAGTCGTAGCTCTCCTTCATCATGGCAATAAGCTCTTTTGCGTTTTCGGAAGAGGAGAGATATTCGCCTATAACTCTGCCCGAAATATCGTGAGGGGGAGTCATATTTCCGAGCTCTGTTGTGCCGTTTGACCAGACAAGGCAGTGGCGGTAGCTGACTCCGGGGTAAAAACGGAATCTGTCGTTTCCGAATTTTTCCTGTACCGATTTGATTATCTCGTGAGCCTCCTCGGTAGAAATATCACCGGCGCAGTAGTCCACCATGGTCTTGTCCTCGTAATTCGGCTCGTCGGAGAGAGTTACGAGATTTGTTCTCAGCGTAACGTCCGTGTCGAGAAGCTCAACGCCCATGCTTGCCGCCTCAAGAGGAGAACGACCGGTGTAGCACTTCTTTGGGTCAAAGCCGAGAACGCTCATATTGGCAACGTCGCTGCCGGGCTTTAAGCCCTCTGCAACGGTTCTTACAAGGCCTACCTCGCCGTGCTTTGCGAGAAAGTCAAGATTCGGTTTTTTTGCAACTGCCATCGGTGTTTTGCCGCCGAGAGCGGGAACGGGGTAATCTGCCATTCCGTCATAGAGAACTACAACGTATTTCATTAGTTTTCACCTTTCATATTATCTGAATTATCAGAGTCCGGGTTGCCGGGCTTAAATGTATCCTCGGGATTTATGCCGACAGCCTTGTAGGGGTCGCTGTCGACGGGGGCGGAATATGAGCTGCCGGCCGCGTAAGAGCTTTGAGAATCGCCGTTTCCACCCTGTGCGCCGCCCGTAACGGGAGCTATACCGAACGCCTCGGGAGCTACAATGCCGTTTTCAATCGAATATCTCTTGAGGTTCTCATAGTACATGGCAGCCGTCGTCTCAACATAAGGAGTGACATATATTGAGAGTATTCCGCCGGTGAGCCCCACCAAAATATACCAGCCTATAAAGCTGAGATACATCGAAAAGAGATCGCCCTTGAAGCCGTTTGTCATTCTTTTGCTTATCTCGATGGCTTCCTTGCCCTTAAGGCGCGGATTGTCGTGGATAACATATTTTGCCTGTGAGTAAGCGATAGCCTTTATTATGCCGGGAACCACAAACAGAAGCGACCAAAGGACGGTAAATACATTTACGAGCACACCCGTTACGAGATATGAGCCGTAGTTGTCTATACCCTCCTTATATAGGCTTTTCCATTCGGGGTTAAAGCCGCGTATGTGATTAAGGTAGTAGCCTGATGCGGCTATGGTAAACGGTATAAGCAAAAGAGTAATTACACTGCTTGAATAACCGACTGTTGTCGGAGGGTCGTCGCGGTTTATGACTGTGGCAATATTTACGTAAATCGAAAATCCGCCGCTGATCAGATATATAGCAATCGTTGCGAGCGTCATTTTCCACCAACGCGCATTTTGACCGATAAAGCTTTTTGCCTCAGCCTTTATTGCCGGGCGATTAAGAATTTGTTGCATAAAAGAAACCTCCGTGAATTTCAAATCAATAAAATAATATCATTATAGTAGGGCAAATACAACACTTTTTCGCATTTTGACTTTGTTACCAGCCGCTTATTCCGCCTCTTTGCAGTGCACCCACGATTTTTTCTCGGAGTGCCGGGTATTGCTTTTCGAGAGACGCAAGCAGCTCTTTTGTGCTTTGCCGCTCCGTTACCCCGTCAGCCGGGCATTTGCTTTTGACTATCGGCAGGTCAAGGCTTGCCGCCGCACGCTTTACGTCTTTTTCGTAAGCGAATATCAAAGGGCGTATCAAATACAGCTCTTTTCTCGAAAGAAACGAGACAGGAGAAAAGCACTTAATTGTGCCGCCGTTCAAAAGATTCATCATAAAGGTTTCGGCGGCGTCGTCAAGGTGGTGACCGAGGGCGATTTTGTTGCAGCCGTATTCCTTAGCTGTATCGTGAAGAATGCCGCGACGCATCTTGGCACAGAGGCTGCAAGGATTTTTTTCTTTTCTGATATTGAATATAACGTCCCAAAGGTCGGTTTTTTTTACGACGTATTTTACGTCAAGGCTGTCGCACAGCTTTTGTATTTCCGAATAGTCGCCGTCCATGCCGCCGAAGCGGTAGTCAAGCGTAATTGCAATAACCTCAAAGTGCTTAGGATAAAACGAGCGAAGCCGCGCGAGAGCATATAAAAGGGCAAGCGAATCCTTGCCGCCCGAAACGCCCACGGCGATTTTATCTCCGTCGTCTATCATGTCGTAACGGTCAACGGCCGCTCTGACAAGGCTCAAAAGTTTTTTCATAAACAGTACCCCGAATTTTAAATGCCTACGAAAACGAAAAAGCGCTCTCCGGTAACCCGGAAAGCGTCGTAATTTTTCGTCCGTATAAAGTTTGCTTTATGCCTCAGACAGCTCTTGTGACCTTGCCTGAACGAAGGCAACGAGTGCAAGCATAAACTCTTTTAGGAGAGCCGTTTACGATAGCCTTAACTTTTTTTACGTTTGGCTTCCAGGTTCTGTTAGAACGTCTGTGTGAGTGAGAAACTTTAATGCCGAAAGCTACGTCTTTACCGCAGAATTCACATTTTGCCATAACGAAGAGCACCTCCTTTAATGATTAGCAAACAGTATTCTAACAGAATACGGAGTAAAATGCAAGCATTTTTTTAAAATTAACTATTTTTATAAAAACTCTTGCTTTTTTTGCATCGATATTATATAATGACGTCAAACGAACATTTGTACGATTGAGAGGTAATTTTAGATGTCCGATAAAAGTAAAGCGCTTGATACAGCCATACTTCAGCTTGAGAAAAAATACGGCTCCGGCACCATTATGCGTCTCGGAGATAATAATGCGCTCAATGTCGAAGCTATTTCGACAGGCTCGATAACTCTTGATTGTGCTACCGGAATAGGCGGCTTCCCGCGCGGCAGGATAATTGAGGTTTACGGCCCGGAGTCATCGGGTAAAACCACACTTGCGCTGCACGTTGTGGCAGAGGCGCAAAAGCTCGGCGGCGAGGCTGCATTTGTTGATGCGGAGCATGCTCTTGACCCGGTATATGCAAAAAATCTCGGCGTAGATGTTGATTCCCTTTTGGTATCGCAGCCCGACAACGGCGAGCAGGCACTCGAGATAGTTGAGGCACTGGCGCGTTCGGGCGCGCTTGACGTAATAATAGTTGACTCCGTCGCGGCTCTCGTTCCGCGCGCGGAAATAGACGGCGATATGGGCGACAGCCACGTCGGTCTTCAGGCCAGACTTATGTCGCAGGCTCTGCGTAAGCTTGCCGGTGTTATTTCAAAATCAAATACAATAATTATATTTATAAATCAGCTCCGTGAAAAGGTCGGTGTGGTCTACGGAAATCCGGAGGTTACAACCGGTGGCCGGGCACTTAAATTCTATGCTTCCATTCGTGTTGACGTAAGGCGCATCGAGCAGCTCAAGGGCTCGGGCGGTGAATTTATCGGATCGAGAACAAGGGCTAAAATAGTTAAAAACAAGGTGGCTCCGCCCTTTAAGACAGCTGAATTTGACATTATGTACGGTGAGGGCATCTCAAAGGTCGGCGAGATAGTTGACCTCGGAGTTAACTACGGCATCATCAAAAAGAGCGGCGCGTGGTTCTCTTACGGCGAGACAAGGCTCGGACAGGGCAGAGACAATGTTAAAAATCTCTTTAAAAACGACAAGGCGCTCTCTGACGAAATCGAGAAGCAGATTCGCGAAAAGATGGCGGAGGAGCACGGTGCGGGAGACGAGAAAAAAGAAACCGCCAAAAGCGCCGCCGACGATGACGCGCCCATAGCTTATCGCCCCGTAAAGACCACCAAGACCGCGGCAAGAGCCAAAATCGACGTGGCGGTGGATGACGACGAATGAAACTGAGCTTTAAGGACGGCAGGCAGGGTAAAATACATATATATGTTGACGACGTATATACCCTTACCGTCGATGATACGTTTTGGTTTTCCGAAAAATGGCATAAAGTAAATGAAATTAACGACGAGGAGCTTGCGGACTTAACTTTGTCCGTGAACTCCCGTCGCGCTTTTTTAAAGGGTGCCGAGCTTCTGTCGCGTCGGGCGCACGGCAAGGCGGAGCTCGTGAGAAAGCTTATGCAGAAGTACCCGAGAGAGTGCGCAGAGCAGGCAGCGGATAAGCTCGAAAAGCTCGGACTTATAAATGACGGCGAATTTGCCGATATGCTGGCGCAGGAGCTTTATACGCACCGCAAATACGGCGTCAGCCGTGTCAAACAGGAGCTTTTGAGGCGCGGAATTGACCGGGCTTTAGCCGAAGAAGCGGCTGAAAGACTTGACAAAGACGATTTAAATCGTATTATATTATTGTTGCAAACGAAGTACAGAAATAATCTCGGAGACGAAAAGGGCATAATTCGCACAAAAAATTCCCTTCTGCGCCTCGGCTATTCGTATTCCGATATACGTGCGGCGTTTGAGAGCATAGAAAACGAATCGTTTTGATTACAGCGTGAAAGGCTATGTGTGAGTTTTATGAGTAAAAAAGTCGGTATGATATCTCTCGGCTGTCCCAAGAACCAGGTTGACGGTGAAATTATGCTGTCTAAGCTTGCGGACAACGGCTTTGAGATAACAAATGACGTAGACGGAGCCGACGTGGTCATAGTTAATACCTGCGGCTTTATTGAGGATGCAAAAAAAGAGGCCATTGAAAACATACTTGATATGGTCGAATTGAAAAAAGAAGGCGTAATACGTAAAATAGTTGTCACGGGCTGCCTTGCGGAAAGATACAGGGACGAAGTATTGTCGGAAATTCCCGAGGTTGACGCCGTTGTCGGCATAGGCTCGAATTCTGACATATGCGAGGTATGCGAAAAGGTTTGCGGCGGCGAAGAGAATATTAAAACCTTCGGCGAAAAAACCTGCCTGCCGCTTGACGGTAAGCGTATGCTCACCACACCGTCCTATTACGCATATATAAAGATAGGCGAGGGGTGCTCAAACAACTGCACCTATTGTGCAATACCTTCAATTCGCGGAAAATACAGAAGCCGCACGCCGGAGAGCATTTTGGAAGAGGCTAAAACGCTTGTAGACGGCGGAGTAAAAGAACTTATAGTTGTTGCGCAGGACACAACGCGTTACGGAGAGGACCTTTTCGGTAAATGCGCGCTGCCGGCTCTTTTGACATCGCTTTCAAAAATCGAGGGCCTAGAGTGGATAAGAGTTTTATATCTCTATCCCGAAAGACTCAGCGACGAGATAATAGATACGTTTGCGAATAACGATAAAATCGTAAAATATATGGATATCCCGATTCAGCATTGCAATTCGGATATTTTAAGGCGTATGAACCGCCGCGGCTCAAAAGAGGAGCTTACGGCACTCATAACGAAAATAAGAGAGAAAATACCCGATGTGGTGCTTCGTACTACTCTGATAACAGGCTTCCCGGGCGAAACGGAGGAGCAGTTCTCCGAGCTTTCGGAATTTGTCAAGGAAATGAAGTTTGACAGGCTCGGCTGCTTTGCCTACTCTCAGGAGGAGGGAACTCCGGCGGCGGAATTCCCCGACCAGGTGGATGAGGAGATCAGAAAAAAACGCGGCGAAATCATAATGGAGCAGCAGTACAATATATTTGAAAAGCTGAATCACGACAACATCGGTAAAACAATGCGCTGTGTTGTTGAGGGCTATGACGGCTATACCGACAGCTATTACGGCAGAACTTGGCGTGACGCTCCGGATATAGACGGCTCTGTAAGCTTTACCTGCGGTTATGAACTCAATGAGGGCGACTTTGTGGATGTGGAGATATTCGACGTAAATGAATATGATCTGATCGGAGAAGTCATATGAAGATGAATTTGCCCAATAAACTGACCATTGCCAGAATAATAATAACGCCGTTTTTCCTTGCGGCATTGCTTTGGGAAGCACTTCCGCACCGTTTTCTTATCGCAACGGCGATTTACGCCGTCGGAGCGATAACGGACGCCGTTGACGGCCATCTTGCGAGAAAAAACGGTCAGGTGACGAATTTCGGAAAGCTGCTTGACCCGATAGCGGATAAGATTCTCACAACCTCCGCTCTGCTCGCGTTTATGACTATGGGGCTTTGCAATATTTGGATTGTTATGATAGTGCTTGCAAGAGAATTTGCCGTGGCTTCGGTCAGAATGATAGCGGCCGCAGACGGAGTTGTAATTCCCGCCAACAAATGGGGAAAGGCCAAAACCGTCAGTCAAATGACCTTTACGATTATAATAATGCTTCTTTGCGAGGCGGACTATATAGCCGTAACGTCGTTTTCAAAAGAGCTTTTTGCGGCGGCAAATACTTGGTTCACATTGCCGCATATTTCAAATTTACTGCTGTGGATAACCGCCGCTCTGACAGTAGTTTCGGGTGCTATTTACTTAAAGGACAGTAAAAATGTTATCGATTATTCAAAATAATTGGTGCAAAACACGAAAAATGTGATACAATATATTAAGATGTAAAAATGCATTGATCGGAAAGAGTAGCGATCTTACGCGATTTTCAGAGAGAGGGCACCTGTGCTGAAATGCCCTTAAGGCTGCGTGTCGTGAAGTGCGTCCGTGAGCAGGCGAAGGGAAAAAGAGTATCTTCGCACGTTTTCCGCGTTAAGGATAATGAGTTATAAAACGAAGTGGAACCGCGTACTCACGCCTTCGCAGGATGATTTTTTCTGCGGAGGCTTTATTTTTTTGCGGGAGGTGTTTAAATGTTTGACCGCTTAAAGGAAGATATACAGTCGGTTAAGGACCGCGACCCGGCGGCAACCTCGACCATACAAATATTGCTTTTATACCCGGGGCTTAAGGCCATCAGAATGCATAGAAGAGCTTACTGGTGTTGGAACCACAATATGAAATTTCTCGGCAGATATATTTCTCAGCGCGCCGCCAAAAAGACAGGAATAGAGATTCATCCCGCGGCTAAAATCGGCAGACGCTTTTTTATTGACCACGGCACGGGAGTTGTAATAGGAGAAACCACGGAGATAGGCGATGATGTAACGCTCTATCAGGGAGTAACGCTCGGCGGTACCGGCAAGGATACCGGTAAAAGACATCCTACAATAGGAAATAACGTGCTGATAGGCGCCGGCGCAAAGGTGCTCGGTCCTTTTAAGGTAGGAGATAATACAAATATAGCGGCAGGTGCCGTAGTGCTTGAGGAAATACCGCCGGATTGCACAGCCGTCGGAGTTCCGGCAAGAGTTGTAAAGCATAAGGGCGTGCGTGTCGATTGCCTCGACCAGATTCACATTCCCGATCCCGTATCTCAGGAGCTTTGCAGAATGTCGCACCGCATAGCGCTGCTTGAAAAAGAGCTGAAAAAATATCAAAAAACCGAATATGAAGAACAAAACGAAAGGAATTACGAGGATGAAAATATATAACACGATGTCACGAAAAAAAGAGGAGCTTAAAACCATAACTCCGGGCGAAGTCAAAATCTATGCCTGCGGTCCCACCGTTTATAACTATATCCATATCGGCAACGCGCGTCCTCTTTGCGTTTTCGATACGTTCCGCCGTTACCTTGAATACCGCGGCTACAAGGTGAGATTTGTTCAGAATTTTACCGATATTGACGATAAAATAATCAAAAAAGCCATTGAAGAGGGCTCCGATTACAAAACCGTGTCGGAAAAGTATATCAAAGAATATTGGACCGACACAAAGGGTATGAATGTGCGTGAGGCGACCGTTCATCCGAGAGCCACCGAAAATATCGACGAGATAATCGACATCATTTCGACTCTTGTCGAAAAGGGCTATGCATATCCCGTTTCAAACGGTGATGTGTACTTCAGCCCGTCCAAATTTAAGGAATACGGTAAGCTTTCTCATCAGCCGCTTGAGGACCTTGAGGCCGGCGCGAGAATAAATGTCGAGGAGCTTAAAAAAGAGCCCATGGATTTTGCACTTTGGAAGGGCGCAAAGCCGGGCGAGCCGTATTGGGAGTCACCTTGGGGTAACGGCAGACCGGGCTGGCATATTGAGTGCTCGGCAATGGTAAGACGTTTTCTCGGCAAGACCATCGATATTCATTGCGGCGGTCAGGACCTCATATTCCCGCACCATGAGAACGAAATAGCACAGAGCGAGTGCTGCAACGGCGTTCCCTTTGCACATTACTGGATGCACAACGGATATATAAATGTTGACAACGTAAAGATGTCGAAGTCGCTCGGTAATTTCTTTACCGTTCGCGATGTTGCGGAAAAATACGGCTATGAGCCGATACGCTATCTTATGATTTCCTCTCAGTACAGAAGTCCCATAAATTACAGCGTTGACATTATAGAGCAGTGCAAAGCCTCGCTTCAAAGGCTCTATACCTGCCGCGACTCTCTTGATTTCGCTCTTCAAAACGCAGAGGACGCTCTCCCCGACAATGCCGAGGAAATTAAAAAGAGCCTTCTCTCTCACAAGGAACGCTTTATAGAGGCTATGGACGATGACCTCAACACCGCCGACGGACTTTCAGCGGTATTTGAGCTTGTCAGAGATATAAACTCAAATGTAATACCCACTTCGTCCAAAGAGCTTTTGATATTTGCAAAAGAACTGTTTTCGGAGCTTACGGGCGTGCTCGGTCTTGTGTACGAGGAAAAGGACAACGACCTTGACGGCAAGGTTGAAGAGCTGATAGCTGCAAGAACCGCTGCGAGAAAGGCGAGGGACTTCGCTAAGGCAGACAGCATCCGTGATGAGATAGCCGCTATGGGCATAGTTTTGGAGGATACTCCGAACGGCGTAAAATGGCACAAAAAATAATATTGATGTGATTTTAAAAGCAGCGACCGACATCGTTTTTACCGTGTCGTCCGCTGCTTTTTTTACAAATGCTTACAATCGCCTGTTTTAATTGACATATTTAATGTATAAGTATATAATAAATTAGTTAAATCATAGTGTTTTTTAGGGTGTGTAACGGTGAGAGGCTTTTATAGGGCAGTCAAAAGATTTTTAGATGTCACAGCGTCATTTTTGGGGCTTGTTTTGTTGTCTCCGCTGTTGCTTGCGGTGTCGATACTGATTAAAATCGACAGCCGCGGTCCCGTTATTTTCCGTCAGAAGAGAATAGGCAGAAACGGAAAGGTTTTTGAGATATATAAATTCCGCTCAATGTGCGTCGGAGCGGAAAAAACCGGCTCCGGCGTTTATTCCGGAAAGGGCGACGCCAGGGTTACAAGGATAGGTAAAATTTTACGAGCTACGAGCATAGATGAGCTGCCGCAGCTTTTAAATATTTTAAAGGGCGAGATGAGCTTTGTCGGGCCGAGACCTCCGCTTACATATCATCCGTGGAAATATGAGGAGTATACCGATTTCCAAAAGCGTATGTTTGAGGTGCGACCCGGTATAACCGGCTGGGCGCAGGTCAACGGCAGAAAGGACGTAGAGTGGCACAAAAGAATCGAGCTTAATGTTTGGTATGTTGACCATATGTCGCTTTTACTTGACATCAAAATTATGTTTATGACCGCGTTTAAGGTACTTACGAATGCCGACAACGAAAACAGCGGTGCAACCGTAAATAAGAGCACCGAACCGTCAAATGATGCAAAGGTTGTGAAAAAATAATGGCTCTTAAGCTGATGTATCTCACAAACGACCCGAAGATTGCAAAAATCGCACAGGACGTTTCGGTAGATCGAATATTCCTTGACCTTGAAACCCGCGGTAAGGCAGAGCGTCAGGCAAATATGGATACCGTAATATCCCATAACAGCATTGACGACGTGAAAAAGCTCAGCGCGGTTTTAGACAGGACAGAGCTTTTGGTCAGAGTAAACTCGTTTTACGACGGCTCACGTGAAGAAATAAACCGCGTAATAGACGACGGAGCGGATATAGTTATGCTCCCGTATTTTAAGACCGCGGAAGAGGTAAAAGGCTTTACAGACTGCGTCGGAAAAAGGGCAAGGACATGCCTTCTTGTGGAAACGCCCGAGGCGGCGGAGCACTTAGACGAAATTCTTGACGTTCCCGGTATAGACGAAGTGCATATAGGGCTTAACGACTTGCATCTCGGCTATAAAATGGACTTTATGTTCCAGCTTGTTGCGGACGGTACGGTGGAAAGACTGTGCCGTAAGCTCCGCGAAAGGGGCATATTTTACGGCTTCGGCGGCGTTGGCAGAGTTCGCAGCGAGGTTATGCTGCCTGCGGAATACATAATAGGTGAGCATTACAGGCTCGGCTCCGGTATGGTTATATTATCGAGAGCCTTTTGCGACGCTTCAAAGCTTCGTGAGGATGAAATCTTTGACAGATTCAATGTCGGCGTCAAAGAGTTTCGTGAATATGAGGGAGTTGTCGAAAATATGAGCTCGGACGAGCTTGCGGAAAATCACGAAAAGCTTGTGGCTTGCGTCAATTCAATAGTTGAGGTAAAAAAGGCTTGCAAGGTCTGAAAAACTTCGTTTTATAATCATTTACAGGGGCATCTTTTAATGAAAATCCTTTTGACCGGTGCATATAAATATACGGAAGGTCAGCTTTCACGGCTTAAAGCCTTGGGGGCGGACTTTTTATATGTCGAGGACGAGAGAGAGGAGCTCTCTTTTGACGTTTCGGCTGTTGACGCCGTTGTGTGCAACGGCCTGTTTTTATATAACGACATCAAAAAATTCAAAAATCTTAAATTTATTCAGCTCACAAGCGCGGGGCTTGACAGAGTCCCTGCGGAGTATATAAAAAGTAAAAATATTTCCCTTTTCAACGCAAGGGGTGTTTACAGTGTGCCGATGGCGGAATTTGCCGTTCTCGGTACTCTGTTAATTTATAAGAAGAGCTTTTTCTTCCGCGAAAATCAAAAAAATCACGTTTGGCAAAAGAACAGGGAGCTTTTTGAGCTTTGCGGAAAGACCGTTGTGACAGTCGGCTGCGGCTCCGTAGGCAGCGAATGTGCGAGAAGATACAAGGCTTTAGGCTGCCGTGTTTTAGGTGTCGATTTGTACCCGACGGAGAATGAGCTTTACGAAAAAATTTATCCGCTGTCGGTTCTTCCTAGCGTACTTTCGGTTTTGGATGCGGTCATTTTAACGCTGCCGCTTACCGATGAGACGAGAGGGCTGTTTGACGGAGAAATGCTTTCTCATATGAAAAATACAGCCGTGCTTATCAACATTTCGAGGGGCGCGGTGGTTGACGAGGACGCCCTTACGGCGGCGCTGTCGGAGAAGAAGCTTTACGGAGCGGTGCTCGACGTTTTTGAAAGCGAACCGTTGTCGCAGGACAGTCCTTTATGGGATATGGAAAATGTCGTTATAACTCCGCACAATTCATTCGTTTCGGAGAAAAATTCGGAGCGGCTGTTTTCCGTGATATACGGTAATTTAAGCGACTTCCTAAAGGGGGACAAGGCAGAGTGAGGTTCATATTGGTTTCGCCGAAAAACAGAACGGCGTATAATTTCAGAGGCGACTTAATAAAGAGAATCATCTCTTGCGGATACGAGGTTATTGTCACGGGCCCCAACAGGGTGGGTGTTGAAAAAATCGAGGCTCTCGGTGCACGCTTCGTCGAGATACCTATGAATAAAAACGGAGTAAATCCGAAGGAGGACCTGAAATATCAAAAGGCTCTTTACGAGCTGTTTAAAAAGGAAAAGCCCGATGTGGTTCTCGGGTACACATCGAAGCCCGTAATATACGGCTCCATAGCCGCAAAAAAAGCCGGCGTTCCGCACAAGGTCGCCATGATAACGGGGCTCGGCTATGCGTTTACCGCGCAGACTAAGAAGGCAAAAGCCATAAGAGCCGTTATGTCGGTGCTTTATAAAAAGGCTCTAAACTGTGCCGATACGGTGATATTCCAAAATCCCGACGACAGAGAGCAGTTCGTTTCATCGGGACTTGTTAAATCCGAAAAATGCCGAGTTGTAAACGGTTCGGGCGTCAATACAAACCGTTTTTCCGTTGCGGATTATCCCGATAAAATCACGTTCTTTATGCTGTCGCGCGTTATGTATTCAAAGGGCATACGCGAGTATTTGAGGGCGTGCGAGCTTGTCAAGGGAAAGCACCCCGAGGTCAGATTTATGCTGCTCGGAGCGTGCGAAAATATACAGGATTCTCTGTCAAAGGAGGATTTGGCGCCGTATGTCGAAAAGGGAATAATAGAGCATTTCGGCGAGACGGACAGAGTAGAAGATTACTACAAGCAGTGCTCGGTATATGTTTTGCCGTCATACCGCGAGGGCACTCCGAGAACGGTCTTGGAGGCGATGAGCATGGGCAGGGCGATTATAACGACCGACGCACCCGGGTGCCGCGAAACCGTGATTGACGGGAAAACGGGATTTTTGGTTCCCGTAAAAAATGCAGAGGCGGTTGCCGAAAAAATGACGGAATTTATTGAGAATCCCGAGCTCATAAAAACACTCGGTGCGGCATCGGCGGAATATGCCCGCGAAAAATTCAGCGTTGATAAGGTTAACGATGATATGTGCTGTCATCTTAACATAGAAAGGACGAATAAATATGCAGTTGTATGAAAAGCTCGTTTCGGGTGATGAAAAATTGGCTCTTGTCGGCCTCGGATACGTGGGTATGCCGATTGCCGTTGCGTTTTCAAAGAAGGTTAAGGTTGTAGGCTTTGACCTCAATGCAAAGAAAATAGAGCTTTACAAGAACGGTATAGACCCGACCAATGAAGTCGGCAACGAGGCTGTTAAGAATTGTTCTGTCGAGTTTACGGCGGACGAAAGCAAGCTCAAGGAGGCAAGGTTTATAATTGTTGCCGTGCCTACTCCCGTAAACGACGACCACACCCCCGACCTTACACCGGTAGAGGGAGCGAGCGAAATTGTCGGCAGAAATCTTACAAAAGGCTCGGTAGTTGTATATGAGAGCACCGTTTATCCCGGCGTTACCGAGGATATTTGCGTGCCGATACTCGAAAAAGAGTCGGGGCTTAAATGCGGTACGGACTTTAAAATCGGTTACAGTCCCGAGAGAATAAATCCCGGCGACAAGGTACACCGCCTTGAGACAATAACCAAAATAGTAAGCGGTATGGACGATGAAACTCTTGATACCGTGGCGAAAACCTATGAGCTTGTCGTAAAGGCAGGCGTACACAGAGCGGAGAGCATCAAGGTTGCCGAGGCTGCAAAGGTTATTGAAAACAGCCAGAGGGATATAAACATTGCGTTTATGAATGAGCTGTCAATAATCTTCAACAAAATGGGCATAGATACAAAATCCGTTTTGGAGGCGGCAGGCACAAAGTGGAATTTCCTCAAATTCTATCCCGGACTTGTCGGAGGACACTGCATAGGCGTTGACCCCTATTACCTTACATACAAGGCCGAGGAAATGGGCTATCACAGCCAAATTATTCTCTCCGGCAGACGCATAAACGACGATATGGGCAAATATGTAGCCGAAAACACCGTTAAAAACCTTATAAAGGCGGATGTCCCGGTAAAAAACGCAAAGGTTGCGATTCTCGGCTTTACGTTTAAAGAAAATTGCCCCGACACGAGAAATACGAAAATCATCGACATATACAATGAGCTTCGCGAGTACGGAATAACCCCGGTAATAGCCGACCCTGAAGCTGATGCTGATGAAGCAAAGCGTCTTTACGGAATTGAATTCATCGATATTAACGATATAAAAAATTGCGACGCCGTAATACTTGCCGTTGCTCATGAGCAGTTTAAAAATCTCGGGCAGGCCGATTTTGACAAAATGTTTAAATCGGGCCGTAACGAAGAAAAGGTGCTTGTTGATATTAAAGGGCTGCTTTCTCGTAAAGAATACGAAAAAGCGGGCTATAAATATTGGAGACTTTGATCTTAGGAGATGTAATTGTAATGCTTCAGGAACAACTTAAAAACAGGCCTGACCTTCAGAAATATCTGTTCATCAGAGGCTTTTTGGCAACCGACAAAAAAATAGAAAATCTCAATGATTTTCCGTTTTACGGCAATTGGAACGAAACGGAAAAGTGCGGTTTGTATTTTTACACACATAATAAAACCGCTGTCCATTTTGCCTCAAACGAAAGCGTTACTCTGTTTTTATTGGGCCATTGCTATGACCCGTTTTTGATGGAAATTGACGAGGAAAAAATACTTGCCGATTTTCTCAGAGACTACGGGACGGATAAATATTATGAGCGAATATCAGAAATTACCGGTGTGTATGTGTTAGGCTCAATTGAAAACGGTAAAATTAAATTTTCCGTTGACCCTGCCGGTATGCAGTCGGCTTGTTACGGCGTTATAGACGGTCACTTCTTTTTGTCGTCTCATCCTCAGCTTATAGGCGATATTTGCAGTCTTAAAATGGACGATTTTGTAAAGGAGCTTGTAAATTATAAATGGTATGGCAGAGTTATGGGTCCGTATCTTCCCGCGGATTTGTCACCGTTTGCAAATGTCAAGAGAATTATTCCGAGCACAGAATATACATATGACGGCGAGAAGCTTTCGCATAAACGCTTTTGGCCGTTAAAGCCGTTCGAATTTGCCGAGGGCGCAGAATACGACAGAGTAATTGAGGAAGCTGCCGATATTCTTAAAAAGAATATGGAGTTGATTTCAAAAAAATGGGAACATCCGTGGATTTCCCTCACAGGCGGAATTGACAGTAACACCACCTTTGCAGCTGCAAACGGAATGTATGACAGATTTGAGGCGTTCAGTTATATCTCCGCCGAAAAGGAAATACGCGACGCCGAAGCGGCTGCAAAAATAGCAAAGGCTTTCGGCGTAAAGCATCACATTTATAATATTCCCGATAATTCCAACGAGATTTCCGACTATGATTTGAAAGTGGAAATTCAGCGTCATAACAGCGGCTATATAGCGGAGCGCAAACCGAATGAATCGCGCAAGAGATTTTATCTTGAAGAAAACTGCGGATGTGATGTTGAGGTTAAATCGTGGGTATCGGAGACAATAAGAGGTTATTGGTATAAGCACTTCGACAGAAAAAAACTTCCGAAGCTGTCCCCGAAGCTTTATCGAAATCTCTATAAGATATTTATATTTAACAGGAAGCTTGCACACAAGGTTGACAAGATTTTTGCAAGGTATATAAAAGAATTTGAGTACGACAAAATCCCCGATTGCTATCCGACGGCGGATATACACTACAACGAGGTTATGTGGGGCAGCTGGGGCGGACTTAATATCAGCGAAATGAAATTCTGCTTTGATTTGACGTTCCCCTATAACAACCGCAAATTTCTTGATATTTTATTCAGGGTTCCGCTCGAAAAGAGAATTTCGGACGAGCACCATCTCGATATGAAAAAGTATCTTAACAAAGAGCTTTATGATATGCATATTCGCGTTGTGAATATGAAAGAAACCGACACAAGAGCAAGGCTGCTCAATGTTATATTTACAATAAATCAATTTTTACCGTATTAAAAGGAAGTTGTGTAAATGGGTTATAAAAATTTGAAATTTCCGTCGGATACGCTGTTTCTTGTAACGGGTGCGGCGGGCTTTGTCGGCTCAAATCTTTGCGAAGCTATACTCAATATGGGCTATAAGGTCAGAGCACTTGATGACCTTTCAACGGGCAAGCAAAAAAATGTTGATATGTTCCTCGACAATCCGAACTATGAGTTTATAAAAGGCGACATTAAAGACCTTGACACCTGTATGAAGGCATGCGAGGGCGTGGACTATGTGCTTAATCAGGCGGCGTGGGGAAGCGTTCCGAGAAGTCTTGAGATGCCGCTGTTTTATTGCAAAAACAATATTGAGGGAACGCTCAATATGCTCGAAGCGGCAAGACAATGCGGTGTTAAAAAGTTTGTATATGCATCTTCTTCGTCCGTATACGGCGACGAGCCGCACCTACCCAAAACCGAGGGCAGAGAGGGCAATTTGCTTTCTCCTTACGCTCTTACAAAGCGATGCGACGAGGAATGGGCAAAGCTTTATACCATGCACTACGGACTTGATACATACGGAATGAGATATTTTAACGTATTCGGCAGACGTCAGGATCCGGACGGCGCGTATGCGGCGGTAATTCCGAAATTTTTAAAACAGCTTATGCACGGCGAGGTGCCGACAATCAACGGCGACGGTAAGCAGAGCCGAGACTTTACTTATATCGACAATGTTATTGAAGCGAACCTCAAAGCTTGTCTTGCTTCTCACGAGGCGGCAGGCAACGCGTTTAATATCGCCTACGGCGGCAGAGAGTACCTTATAGACATTTATTACGGTCTTACAAAGGCACTCGGCGTTGACGTCGAACCGAATTTCGGCCCGGACAGAAAGGGCGACATAAAGCACTCAAACGCCGATATTTCAAAAGCGAGAAAACTCCTCGGATACGATCCCGATTACAGCTTCCAAGACGGCATCAAGCTTGCTATCGAGTGGTATAAGGAGAATTTGTAATGGCGACATTAAAAAGTGTGGTAAAGTCAAGAGATACTCGTAATTTTATAATGAGCGTATTGAGATTTATTCCGACACCGATATATATAAGCTTATACTATTGGGCTGCAACGGGCAAGTGGCCGGATTTAAAGCACCCCACGTATTTTAACGAGAAGCTTCAATGGATGAAAATACATGAAGATTATACAAAATACCGTGATTATGCGGACAAGATAAAGGTGCGCAACATAATAGAAGAGAAAATCGGCGACGGATATATGTTCCCGATGCTCGGTAAATGGAAAAGCTTTGACGAAATAGACTTCGACTCTCTCCCCGAAGAATTTGTGCTTAAATGTAATCACGATTCGGGCAGCGTCAAGGTAATTCGTAACAAGTCCGCACTTACCGACAAGGATATTGAGTCCTTGCGTAAGTTCTACAATTCAAGATTGAAGCAGGATTTTTATGGGTACGGCAGAGAACCCTGCTACAAGGGTATTGACAGATATGTTTTTGCCGAGAAATTTATGAAAGACCCGTCCGGAGACGAGGGCGGAATAAAAGACTATAAGTTTTTCTGCTTCAACGGAAAGCCCGAAATAATGTTTATTGCGACAGACCGCGCAACGGATGTCAAATTCGACTTTTTCGATATGGACTTCAACCACCTCGATATAACAAACATTCATCCTCAATCCGGAAAAGTAATTGAGAAGCCGGAAAAATTCGACGAAATGAAGGCACTGGCGGAAAAACTGTCTGAGGGCATTAAATTTGTCAGAATCGATTTGTTTGAGTTGGGCGGAAAAATTTATTTCAGCGAGTTCACATTTTTCCACGGCGGAGGATTTAACCGTTTTTATCCCGTGGAATGGGAGACAAAACTCGGTAATCTTATCGATATAAATACAAAGTAACGAGGAACAATGATGAGAGTATTATTTGTTTCGTCTTCGCCTATTAACACGCAAACAAGTATCGGAAATACGTTTTTGAATTTATTTGACGGCTTTGACGCGGAGCTTTACAGTGTTTACAGCAGAACCGGTTATCCCGACAAAAAAATCAAAAGCGCTTTTCGCATTGCCGAAACTCAGCTTGTTAAAAACATATTTAACAGCAAAAAAATCGGCAAAAAGGTCGAGAATTACGAAGAAACTTCGTCGGAGGACAAGAGCGCTCAAAAATTAGAGACCTCGATTAAACTCAATCCGTCGCCGCTTAAATATATTGCAAGGGATATGGTTTGGAAGCTTGCGCCGTGGAAAAACAAAAATCTGAAAGCTTACATAGAAGAAGTAAATCCCGATTTGATTTTTTCCGTCCTCAGCAGCAATTCCGCGGTTAACGAGATGATAGCTTATGCCGCTAAGGTTTCGGGTGCAAAAGTGATTTTGTATGCTTGGGACGATAATTACAGCTATCCTTATTCAAAATCTCCGTTTTTACGTGCGGTGCACTTTTTTCGGCGTAAAATGATGAGGAAAACCGCGGCATTGGCGTCGGATTTATTTGTAATATCGGATATTCAAAAACGTGATTACGAAAAGATTTTTTCAATGGAGTGTAAGGTAATTACAAAGGGCGCGGATTTTTCAAAGCGTGAAGAAAAGCCCGTTTTGCACAATAACCCGCTAAAAATTTTGTATGCCGGAAACCTTGCCTTGGGTCGTGCGGAAACAATTTCGAATATTACAAAGGCACTTGAAAAAATCAATCGTGACGGCAAAAAGGCGGAACTCAGGATATATTCGGCGACTCCGCTAACCGATGAGCAGAAAAAGGCGATGGCGGATTCGAGTAATTCGTTTTTTATGGGAAGTGTTTCTGCTTTCGAAGTACAGAAGCTTCAAAGCGAAGCCGACATACTGGTTCACGCCGAAAGCTTTAAAGAGGAGTATTTTAATTTAATCCATTACTCTTTTTCGACAAAGCTCGTTGACTGTTTTCACAGTGCCAAATGTATTTTTGCCGTCGGGCCCGAAAAAGCGGCTTCAATTGACTGCCTTATAAAAAATGACGCCGCGGTCGTTGCAAAAAGCAACGATGAAATATATGAGAAATTAGGCCGGCTTATAAATGACCGGAGTATGATTGACGAATACTCGGAAAAAGCTTGGGAATACGGCAAAAGATCTTTTGATCGTGTTAATATTCAGATGTTACTTAAGGAGAGTATAAAAAAAGTCTTGTAAGGAGGGAAAAGAATGTCCGTATATTTACTGAATATCGCACTCATATTTATATGGGCATTCTTTTTGCTAAAATACAAGCCGAGCAAGAACAAGAAAAAAGCATTTTGTGCGATTGCCTGTGTTCAGTGGGTAATTTTATCCGGACTCAGAGGAATGAATGTCGGAGCGGATACAATAGGATACCGCAGAAGCTTTTACAGGATAGGCCTCACATCATGGCACAGAATTTTTGCCGATGTATCTGATTATATCGGCGGAGCGGACATAAAGGATCCGGGTTATGCGGCGGTTGTAAAGGCCTTTCAAACTTTTTCGACAAATTACCAAGCGTACCTTGTTTTTATAGCTCTTCTGTTTATGATACCGATGGCGATATGGATTTACAGGAATTCCTCTATGCCGTGTCTCAGCTTTATTATTTTTTCAACTCTGTTTTATTCGTTTTATGCGGTTACCGGTATAAGGCAAACAATAGCGACATCGCTTGTTGTTTTTATCGGATATGAATTTATAAAAAAGAAAAAGCCGATACCGTTTTTGCTTTTAATGTTTATAGCGTTCTTTATACATAAGTCGTGCATTTGCTTCTTACCGTTTGTATTTTTCGCGCACAAAAAAATCACCTGGCGATATGTCGGTATTTTTTCCGCAATAACCGCCGCTTTCCTAATTTTGGGTAAAACTTTGTATGAGCCGTTTGCCGAATTCGTCGGATATGATGTTGAAGAGGAGTATATGGCTGATACATCATCGTATGTGCTTGTTATTTGCCTTTTAACGGTTTCGGCATTCGTTTTGTACCGCTACATTAAAAAGAATACGGACGAAGAAAAGTTAAAAGCTCTTTACAATGCGGCATTATTTACGACAGCATTTACGCTTTTGACGCTGCGAAATCAAACGTTTATGCGCGTTCAGCAGTATTATGCTCTGTTTTTAATGCTGCTCGTTCCCGAAATGGTAAAGGCGATTGACAAAAAACACCGTTGGTTAGTGTATTTCGGCGGTGTATCGTTGCTGATTGTAAAGCTTATATTAAACCACCCGTATTACGTATTCTTTTGGCAATAACAAGGAGGTACGATATGAAGATAATATGGATAGTAAATATGGTATTTCCGAAAATAGCAAAAAAGCTCGGAGCGGAGACCTCCGCAAGCGGCGGTTGGCTGCTTGACCTTGCTGACGGTATTTCGGCGGACCCGAATGTTGAATTAACGGTTATGACATACTATGACGGGGAATTTAAAGATATTAAGGTTGATAACATCCGTTATATATTATTCCCGGGTGGCGGAAACAGGCTTTTGTTTGACAGCAATAAAACGGCTGAAGACTGCAAAAAAGCTTTGGAGTTATGTCAGCCGGACTTAGTTCATATCCACGGAACAGAATATGCCCCGGGTTATGAGATGCTCAAGGTCTGCGGCGATGTTCCGGTGCTTTTGACCATTCAGGGGATTTTAAGACGCATATCAAAGGAATATTATGGCGGTCTTACTTTTAACGAGAGACTGAAGTGCCTTAAATTAAAAGAAATTTTGACAATGAAAACCCCGACGGCATATAAAATGTTGTATTCCCGAAATGCCGAAAGGGAAGAAAAAGTCCTGAAACAGGTTAAATATGTTACGGGCAGAACCGATTGGGATAAGGCGGTTATGCTTTCGATTAACCCGAATTTAAAATATTTTCGCTGTAATTACAATTTGAGAAAAGAGTTTTATGAGAGCGAAAAATGGTCTTTGGAGTCATGCGAAAGGCATACCGTGTTTTCAAGCTCCGCTCTTTACTCGCTTAAAGGACTTCACATAGAAGTTAAGGCAATAGCCCTTTTGAAGAAGAAATATCCCGATATCAAATTGTATGTTCCGGGCGGCTGTGCCGAAAACGGGAAAATAAAGAACCCGTCGGGTTACATTAAATATATAAACAGGCTTATTAAAAAATACGGACTCGAAGACAATATTATATTTACGGGTTCGATATCTCCGTCCGAAGTTGCAAAAAGACTTCGTAAGGCAAATGTTTTTGTGGTTTCTTCCGCTGTTGAGGGTGCTTCGGCGTCGCTTTGCGAAGCTATGATGATAGGCACACCGTCCGTAAGCTCTTTCAGAGGCGGTATGACGGATTTACTGACCGACAGGGTAAACGGGTTTACATATGATTATTCCGAATATCCTATGCTCGCGTGCAGGATAGACGAACTGTTTTCAAATGACAAACTCGCCTGTGAATTTTCAAAACGGACAATACCCCTTGCCGAAGAAAGACACAAAAGGGATAAGAATCCGAAAGATATGATAGAGGCATATAAGGAAGTAATAAAGAATGAGTCAAAATAACGATTTAGCTGTACTGATAGTCTTTTTTTCGCGACCGGAGACACTTAAAAAAGTATTTGAACAGGTGAAAAAGGCAAAACCCGCAAAGCTGTTCCTTGCCTGTGACGGTGCGAGGGACGGTAACAAAAATGATATAGAAAATATAGAGAAATGTAAGGCAATAGTTGAAGATATTGATTGGGATTGTAAAGTATATAAAGACTATGCCGAGACGAATATGGGTTGCGGTATGCGCCCGCAAACAGCTATAAAAAATGCTTTTGACCATACAGAACAACTGATCGTTTTAGAGGATGATTGCGTTCCTCACAGAGATTTCTTTCCGTATATGGCGGAAATGCTTGAAAGATATAAGGATGATACGCGTATAGGTCTTATCAGCGGCTTTAATCATTTTTTGGATTGGAATTGCGGGAATTACAGCTATTTCTTCACAAAAGTCGGTCCTATGGCGGGGGCATGGGCAACGTGGAAAAGAGTCTGGGACGATTATGATTATGATATGTCCGATATGAATTCAGCACTTGTGAGAAGGCTTATCTCCGATGATATTACAAGCAAGAGAGCCAAAAAGAAAAAATTGCTTCTTTGGGAAAACACTATCGCGGATATTGAAAGCGGGAAGAAGCTATCCTGTTGGGATGTGCAATTCGGTTTCTTAAAGTATTATAAGTCTTATCTGACAATTGTTCCGAAATTTTCATTGGCGAGCAATATAGGTATCGGTGAAGGGTCGACACATGCGGTAAATGCCGGTAACTCGATGCCCAGTATATTTTTTGCTCCGGAAAAGGATCTTGGCGAAATCAAGCATCCGCCGTTTATTATATGCGATCATAAGTACGATACGGCTGTTGATAATAAATACGGATTTCCGAATCCGATAATCAGAATGTTGGGAAGAGGAAAAAGATTTATAAAGAGAGTATTCAAAAAATTGTTTTCAAAATAATATAGGAGAAAAAGCATGACTTGCAAATTGTCTATAATAATTCCTATTTACAATGCTGAGAATTACATATCAAATTGCTTAAAAAGTATTTTTGCTCAATCGTTTTCCGATTATGAAGTTGTTTTGGTTAATGACGGGTCAAAGGATAAAAGTCTCGATATGTGTAAAAAAATTGCCTATGATGACCGAAGAGTTACGGTTATTGATAAGGAAAACGGTGGTGCGTCAAGCGCAAGAAACGCGGGCATTAAAGCTGCTTCCGGTGAATATCTGATGTTTATTGATGCTGATGACTATATTGACGACGGTTATCTGGAGGCAATGTATAATGCCGTAAGTCGATTTGATTCCGATATAGCAATTTGCGGTGTGCGTTTTGTAAAATCCGACAATGGTAAAACGAAGACCGTTAAGGAAGCCGGGGTTGGTTCTAAAATATGTTCAGTAAAAGAGTTTATGGACTATTATCCGGAATTTATGAAAAACGCTATTGTCGGAGCCCCTTGGAATAAAATATATAAGCGTTCGTTAATTGAAGAAAACAATATATACTTTCCGGAAAATCTCAGGAACAATGAGGATACATACTTTAACTATGATGCTATATCCTGCGCAAAGAAGATTTCGTTAGTCGGGAACACATATTACAATTATGTTGATAACGGTACAATGTCATCTTCCAAAAAATTTATAAACAATATTTTTGATATTTATGTCGGCACATATAAAAAAGCAATAGAGTTTTTAAAAAAAACAAATACATATGAGAAGAATATTGCATTCCAAAATGAATATTTTACAAATTTAGTTATCGGTGCCGTTGCGGGAATAGTATCAACGGAAAAACTGACGAAGAAAGAAAAAAGGGCGGAATTAAGGCGAATTGTATCGAATGATTATGTGCAATGCGCCGTAAAAGACAGCAACGTAATTAGGTGGAAACGTTGCGTTATTTTACTTATAAAGAAGAAACGTATAGGTTTGTTATATGTATTGTTGAAAATCAGGGCAAGAACCAAAAAATAATCGGTAGGATGTTTTGTAATGATAAAACGGAAGGCAAACATAGAATTACTGCGACTAATCGCCATGATGATGGTAGTAACAATTCATTATATCGGCAGAGGGCATATTCTTGAAAATGTACAAATGTTTTCGGGAGATTACTTTTTGTTTAATTTTTGGAACTCTGTTATTGTGATGGCTGTCAATTTGTTTGTAATTATCAGCGGATATTTTTTGATAGAATCAAGAATCAGAGTTCAAAAGTTAATTGACATTGTTATTGAAGTCTTTATATGGTCTCTCGGAATATATATTGTATTGACATTAACGGGATTTGTGCCGTTTTCATTGGTTGGACTTGTAAAATCCGCTTTCCCGATACTGACTAAACAATATTGGTTTGTAAGTGTATATGTCGGAATGTATTTACTCTCGCCGTTTGTTGCAAAAGGGTTAAAGTCGTTAAGGCAAAAGCAACATTTAGCATTGATGTGTATTTTGATTTGCATGACAACGCTGTATTTGCCGTCAAAAGCTATTGGCGAAAACGGTTATTCAATAGTATGGATGCTTACTCTTTACGTGATAGCTGCATATTTAAGATTGTACTATAAGCCGAACGGGAAAATCGGTATCGGCAAGGTTGCGACTTGTATTATTCCGATTTTGTTGTTGTTTTTCTCAAAAGTGATAATTGACTGCATCGGAAGTGAGTTTTTACCATCTTTTCTCAAATACAGTGAATGGTTTTTTAAGAACAATTCTATTTTTGCGTTGGCCGCTTCGGTCGGTACATTTATTTTGTTTTTAAACATAAAAGTTAAAAAAGCACTTATCTCAAAAGTATCGCTTACATTTGGCTCTGCCGCATTTGGTGTGTATGTTATCCACAATCATCCGTATTTAAGGGATTTGCTTTGGGATAAATGGATAATGCCATATCGCTTTTTGGGTAATTGGTGGTTTTTACTGTATTCTGTCGGAATAATAATTGCAATATTTTTTGTTTGTGCGGTTATGGAGCTTGCGAGAAGTAAAGTACACAAAGCCGTTTTTACTTCCGTATGGTACGGGAAGTTTTACGATAAAGTAGGATATGCCGTAAAAAGCAAATTTTCAAAGATGATGAATCATATCACTAAACCCGGGAGTAATGCAGTTAATGAACAGTTCTAAACAGATTAAGCTCGGAGCTTTAATTTCATATTTTGCCATTGCATTTAATATAGTGGCGGGGCTTATCTACACGCCGTGGATGATAAGCAAAATAGGGCAGAGCAACTACGGGCTTTACACACTTGCAACCTCTGTAATATCTATGTTCGTAATGGATTTCGGTATGGGCGCGGCAGTGACGAGATTTTTGTCGCGTTACAATGCGACAGGCGATAAAAAGGCTGTAAACGATTTCCTCGGCCTTATATACAAATTGTATTTAGCCATAGACGCCGTTATTTTTGCGGTGCTTATATGCGTCTATTTCTTTGTCGATAAGATATACGCAAATCTTACTCCGGACGAGCTTTCCGTGTTTAAGGTGCTTTACATAATAGTTGCCTCTTTCAGCGTGATTTCGTTTCCCTTTACAAATCTCAACGGAATCCTGACCGCATACGAGAAATTTGTGCCGCTGAAGGCGTGCGATTTATTCAATAAGGTGTTTATCATAGTCGGTATGGTTATTGCGCTTCACTTCGGCTACGGAGTGTATGCGCTTGTAACCGTAAATGCCATAGCAGGGCTTATAATAATACTCTTTAAGCTCATTATCATTAACCGCGGAACCGATATAAAAATAAATTGGAAATACTTTGATAAGGACTCGTTAAAGGATATTTTCGGCTTTTCGGTTTGGACTACGGTCGGCAGTATAGCACAAAGGCTTATATTCAACATAACGCCGTCCATAATAACCGCGGTGTCGGTTACCGGCTCCGTAGGCGTTGCCATATTCGGGCTTGCCACAACGGTTGAGGGGTACGTCTATACATTTGCAACCGCGATAAACGGCATGTTTATGCCGCGAATATCAAAAATCATCTCCGAGGGCAAAAGAGAAGAAGAGCTTATGCCCCTTATGATAAGAATCGGCAGAATTCAAATAATGATAGTCGGACTTTTAACTGTGGGCTTTATTTCTTTGGGAAAATCGTTTATAATAGACATCTGGAATAAGCCGGACTTTGCACAAAGCTATATTTGCGCCGTGCTTTTGATAGTTCCGAGCCTTTTCTATCTTCCGTTCCAGATAGGCAACACTACGCTTATAGTTGAAAACAAGGTCAAACTTCAGGCTGTTGTGTTTTTGGTTATGGGCGCCGTAAATATCGTTCTGTCGCTGGTGCTTTCAAAATACTATGCGGCTGTCGGTGCTTCGGTTTCGATATTCATAGCATATATGCTCAGAAACGTGCTTATATGCAGAATATTTAAAAAGCACCTGAAGCTCAATATGGCGGAATTTTTCAAGAAGTCATATTTAAAGCTTTTGCCGTATCTTGCAATTACTATGGTAATAGGCCTTTTGGCGGAGCACTTTAATCCTTTGGCGCACGGCTATCTCAGGTTCCTTATAAACGGAATAATTGTTGTGGCTGTGTTCTTTGTGCTTATGCTGTGCTTCGGAATGAACGATTACGAAAAAAGTTTGCTTTTCGGAACCGTAAAAAAGATTTTCGGAAGGCTGAAGCGTGCTTAAATTTACTTTGTCGGATCACAGCAGAAAATGTGTCCTGTGGCAGAGAGGTTTACGTCTCTCTTAAGCGAAGCGGCCGAAAAAAAGGACGTTTCGTTGCTTATTATGAATTCCACAGAGGCAGAGGCCGTTAAGCTTTTTGCCAATACATATCTTGTCGGCGATATAAGGCGTTATGAAGCGCATAAAGGCAAAGGGCATAGAGGTAGTGGTTTACGAGCCGGCACTTCAAGAGGACACCTTCTTTAACAGCCGAGTGGAAAAGGATATAGATAAATTCAAAAAAGAATGTGACGTTATTCTCGCCAATAGATACAATGAGGATATTGCGGACGTAATGGATAAGGTCTATACGAGAGATCTTTTTTACAGAGATTAAAGGTATAGCGAAAAAAATTTTGAGGGGTGAGGCAATGAAGGTTTTACAAATAAATGCCGTATACAATTTGAGCAGTACGGGCAGAACCACTACGGAGCTGCACCTTGCTATGCTTAATAAGGGCATAGATTCCTATGTTGCTTATTCTAAAACAAATAAGCCGGGCGACGCCCAGCTTTACCATATCGGCTCACCGCTGGACGTAAAGCTGCACGGGCTTTTTTCCCGAATTTCCGGAGAGCAGGCATATTTTTCTCACATTGCAACAAAAAAACTCATAAAGCATATTGACGCTGTTTCGCCGGATGTGGTTCATCTCAGAAATCTGCACGGCAACTATATAAATTTCCCGATGCTGATGGATTATCTTGCAAAAAAAGACATAGCCGTTGTCGTGACATTTCACGATTTTTGGTTTATAACCGGGAAATGCGTCCATTTCACGGAGAGCCGATGCGATAAATGGCAGTACGGTTGCGGAAATTGCCCGAACCTAAAGGATGGAAATCCCACTTGGTTCTTTGACCGAACCGAAAAGCTTCTCAGAGACAAAACCGAGCTTTTCGGGAGAATCAATCGTCTTGCTTTAATAGGTGTATCAAACTATGTTACAAACGAAGTCAAAAAGTCTCCGATAGCCAAGAAAGCGGAGATTGTAAAAACTATATATAACTGGATAGATTTCGATAAGTTTTATCCTCGCGACGCAGGCCGCGCGCGTGAAAAGTACGGGCTCAACGGCTTTACCGTAATCGGAATTTCCGCGGTTTGGTCCGACAGAAAAGGCTTGAAGAGCTTTATAAGGCTCGCCGAAGCGTGTCCCGAAATAACGGTGGTTTTGGTCGGCAGCCTCAAAGAAAATACCGTTTTGCCGAAAAATATAACGGCCGTTTCCGCCACATCATCTACCGATGAGCTTGCGGAGCTTTATTCGGCCGCTGATGTTTTCATCACATTTTCACTTGAGGAAACCTTCGGAAAGGTCTCCGCGGAGGCTCTCTCCTGCGGTACGCCGGTAATATGCTACGATTCTACCGCCAATCCCGAAATAGTAGGCGACGGCTGCGGTTACGTAGTACCGAAAAACGATTTTGAAGGAATTTTAAATGCCGTAAAAAAGGTACGTGAAAACGGCAAAAACAGTTATTCCTCGGCGTGCGTAAATTTTGCGCATGACAGATTCGATAAAAATATGCTTATTGACCGATATATTGACGTATATAAACAGCTGTCAAAACCGTCACCGGAGGAGAAAGAATGAAAAATGTTATTCTCATAACCAATTCCTTCCCGTTCGGGATAGCTGAGGCAGGCTTTTTAGCACCCGAATATGAGGTGCTGAAAGAAAAAGCCGACGTATACACTGTAACAAGGAATACAAAGGACAAGATGACGACCTCGGTTCCCGAGGACAGAGTATTCAGATATGCGTCGCACTACGGAAAGAGCGGTTTTGTTTATTTTTTAAAAGCGTTGGTTTCTCCCATGTATTACAGAGAGCTCGCATATTTAAAGCGCGAAAAAAAGCTTGCTTTTTCAAATGCGAAGCGTGCGTTAAAGACGCTTATGAGAGCTTTCCACTTTGAGACTTTTCTTAAAAAAGTCAGAAGCAGGGCGGACGGAGAGTGCGTACTCTATACATATTGGAATGACTATACGGCATTGGCGGCAACTCTTGCCGCAAAAAACGGCGACAGGGTTGTTTCGAGAATACACAGAGCCGATTTATATCTCAATGAGGGTAACGGATACTATATCCCCTATAAAAACGAGATTGCAAGACGAATAGACAAGCTTGTTTTTATAAGCCGTGACGGTATGGATTATTACCGTGAAAATTTTGAGATTGATGACAGTAAGTGTCTTCTCTCCTACCTCGGAGTAAAAGAGGGCAAAAGGCCGGAAAGACCTTGCGCTGACGGTCCGATTAAAATTTTAAGCTTTTCGTATATGTCACCGGTAAAGCGCGTAGACAGAATAATCGATGCCCTGTCCTTGACAGACGGCATAAAAGCGGAATGGACTCACATAGGCTCCGGTATGCTTGCCGATGAACTGAAAGAAAAGGCAGAGCGTGAGCTCAAAGGAAAAGAAAACATCAAATACGAGCTTAAAGGATATATGAATCACGACGATGCCATGGAGTATATATCCGATAATTCGTTTGATTTTCTTTTGAATGTGTCATCCTCGGAAGGCTTGCCCGTAACGATGATGGAGTGTATGGCAAGAGGTATGCCGGTTATGGCAACTGATGTCGGCGGTGTTTGCGAAATAGTCGAAAACGGCAAAAACGGATTTATGCTAAAGCCGGATTTTACCGACGGCGAGCTTGTGAGTGCCATAAAAGCGTATGCGGAAATGTCCGCAGACGAGCGGCGAAAAATGAGCGACTGCGCATATAAAAAATGGCAGGAATGCTTTGACTGCCGAAAAAACTATCTCGAATTTTGCGAAGAGATATTATCCCTTTAAAAGTATCTGAAAGTGAAGTAAAATATGCTCTGTATTGTTTTGTTATTCTTCGGATTTGCGGTTATAAATCCGATCTTCAACAAAAAAACATATAAAATATATCTGCTGCTTTTTGCGGTTGCTTTGGCATACCTTGCGTGGTTCACAAAGCCCGATTATACGATGGACCTATACAGAGCGTATGGGCAGCTTGATTTATTCAGACAGATTTCCTTCGGCAAGGCTTATTCGTATTACGGTGCGAGCAACCCCTTGACGCTTGTTTATTATTACGCTCTTGCGAGAATTTGCCCGGAAAACGGCTTGCTGCCGGCCCTTACCGTATTCATCGTATACGGTTTTTCGTTTGCACTGCTTTATAAAGCAGCTATGAGGTTCGACTCGACAAAAAAAGAGATGAATATGGCGCTGTTGTTTTTTATGGCGAACTTCAACTACTTCTATGTTATTGACAACACGCGTATTTACATCTGCTTTGCCGTGCTCGCTTACTTTATGTATGTGGATATAGTCGAAAAAAAACACCGCATTTTCTGCTTTCTCGTATATGCGGCTCTGTGTTATTTTCACTACGGCATATTGCCGTTTGTGCTTATAAGAATAGTGCTTCTGCTTATCAAAAAGACATCGCCGATTGTGAAAAAGGCTTTTATTGTAATACTTCCGGTGCTTATTTTTGCAGCAAACAAAATCGTGATTGCTCTCGGCTCCGCAAGCGACGGACTTTTGGGTACGGTAGAGAAAAAGGTTTCGGGCTACAGCGATTATGAGGTGTTCGGCGTTTGGCAGTTTTCAATGTCGATTGTAAGGCTTGTTTTGGCTCTTTTGATAATGTTGCTTTCTATGACGATAACGGAAAGCCTCTTAAAAAAGAAAAATACCGACGGGCTTCTCGGCAACAGACTGTTGAACGGAATGTATAACTACGACTGGATGATAGTTTACAGCATAGTCGCAATATTCCTGTTTGCTTCAAATTACCAGTTCGTTTTGCGAACACCTAACTTCATACAGATAGCGCTCAGCGTGCCGCTGCTGTTCCTTTTATACAGGTTCAGAAACCCCGTCAACAAGAATTTAAAACCGTATACGTATATTCTGTTATCGGCGGAGAGCGTGATACACTTTGCTTATTTGCTGTTGTATGTTTACAATAACGCACAATTTGTTTTCTGATTAAGGATATTTAAATATGAGCAGGAAAATCGGGTTGGTTTTTTCATACGGAGTTATGATAACGGAAATAGTATCGGCTATGTTTGTAACTCCGTTTATAATAAGAAGTCTCGGTCAGGCGGAGTACGGTATTTACCAGCTCACTTCGTCAATAACCGCATATCTGATTATATTCGACCTCGGCGTCGGCAATTCCGTTATCAGATATATGGCGAAATTTCGAGCCAATAACGACAGGGAGTCACAACGTAAGTTCTTGGGCGTTACCACCGTTTATTACGCGGCGGTTACACTTATTATACTTATTGTCGGTGTGCTTTTAATAACCGTTTTCCCGAATGTATTTTCAAAGGGGCTTACTTCCTCAGAGATAGTCAAGGCAAAAGAGCTTTTGTCCATAACGATTGTCACAAGTGCAATCTCAATAGGAACATCGGCTTTTTCAAACACTCTCGTAGCATATGAGCGGTTTACGGCGCATAAGGGAATTATGATTCTCGCCAATATCGCCAAAATGGCGGTGCTTGTATTCCTGATGAAGGCGGGAGTCAAGAGCGTCGGCGTCGTAACCGTAAACCTTATTGCTACAGCAGCTACGCGGCTTTTTTATATATGCTATGTGTTTTTCAAGCTGAAATTATATCCGAGCTTCAAAAAGATAGATACGTCTTTTGTGAAGGGCGTATTCTCATATTCCACATTTGTGCTGATTCAGCTTATAGCGCAGCAGTTAAATTCAATGTCGGATCAGATAATCCTCGGTATTTTCGCTCCGTCCGCCGCAATACTCATAGGTATATACGGTGTGGGCTCACAGATAGTTCAGTATTATAAGACCATAGGCAGTCAGTTTAATTCGGTACTTATGGCGGGAACCGTCCGTATGATAGAGGGCGGAGCCGACAGTAAAACGGTACAAAACGAAATGGTGCGTATCGGCAGAGTTATTTTTATGGTGCTCGGTATGATTTACTGTGTGTTTGCCGTGTTCGGCAGAGATTTTGTAACTCTTTGGGCAGGCAAAGACAATATCGACGGTTACTTTGTGGCACTTATTATAATGTTCCCGTGGCTGATATCTACCCCTCAGGGCATAGGCAACCAAATACTTTGGGCAATAAACCGTCATAAGACGCTTGCGATAATACAGATTTGCTCGTCGGTTTTCAACATTATTGTCACTATTTTTCTGATAAAGTGGAAGCCGCTTGTCGGTTCGTCTCTCGGTACAGCTCTTGCGCTGATTATCGGCGATGTTGTGCTTATGGATATTGTTCTCCGTAAAGAAGTAGGTATAAGATTCGGCGAGTATTACCGAGATTTGTTTAAGGGGACGCTCCCGGCACTTTTGATTACCTTTGCGTTCGGAGCGGCGTTTTCGCTGCTTCACCTTAACAGGTACGGTTGGGTGGGTCTTATAATAAATTGCGGCATAACTGCGGCGGTATATGCAGCTCTTATGGCGGCGTTCTTTATGAACAGCTATGAAAAAGGCCTTTTAAAGGGGCTGTTCAATAAAATAATAGGTAAGCTTGGCCGTAAAAAGGCTTAATACAAAGGAAGATGAATATGTTTAAAGACAAAACCCTGATGATTACGGGCGGAACAGGCTCGTTCGGCAATGCGGTGCTCAACAGATTTTTGCAGACCGACATCGGCGAAATCCGCATTTTTTCAAGAGATGAAAAAAAGCAGGACGATATGCGCCATGAGTTCCAGGCGAAAATGCCCGAGGTCAGCGATAAAATCAAATTCTTTATAGGCGATGTCAGAGACTTGGCGTCCGTTAAAAACGCAATACACGGTGTAGACTATATCTTCCACGCGGCGGCCTTAAAGCAGGTGCCCTCGTGCGAGTTTTTCCCCATCGAAGCGGTTAAGACCAATATTCTCGGCACAGACAACGTGCTTACGGCAGCTATTGACGAGGGCGTTAAAACCGTAATCTGCCTGTCAACCGACAAGGCGGCATATCCCGTAAACGCAATGGGAACGTCAAAGGCTATGATGGAAAAGGTAATAGTCGCAAAATCGAGAACCGTAAGTCCCGACAAGACCAAGATTTGCTGCACTCGTTACGGAAACGTTATGTGCTCGCGCGGCTCTGTAATTCCGCTTTGGATAGAACAGATTAAAGAGGGCAAACCGATAACCGTTACAGAGCCGAATATGACACGATTTATTATGTCTCTCGACGAGGCGGTTGACCTCGTTCTCTTTGCATTTCAAAACGGCGTGTCGGGCGATATTCTTGTTCAAAAAGCACCGGCTTGCACAATCGGTGTGCTTGCCGAGGCGGTAAAGGAGCTTTTCTGCCCCGACACCGATATAAAGGTTATAGGTATTCGCCACGGCGAAAAAATGTATGAGACTCTGCTCACCAACGAAGAATGCGCCCACGCCGAAGATATGGGAGAGTTCTACCGCGTACCCTGCGATAAGCGTTCGCTCAATTATGATAAATATTTTAAGACGGGCGACATAAAGCGCAATCCCTTAACCGAATTTAATTCAAACAATACGGAGCTTTTAAATGTGGAGCAGGTAAAGCAAAAGCTTTTATCGCTCGCTTATATCAAAGACGAATTAGCCGAATTCAAGAAGTGATTTTGTATTTCGAAAGGCAGCTTTTTTATGAAAATACTTGTTACGGGTTCAGCCGGATTTGTAGGTAAAAACCTTGTCGAGGCACTTAAAAATCTTCGCGATAACAAAGACCGTACCCGTCCGTCGCTCTCGATTGACGAAATATTTGAATATGATGTCGATACGGATAAGGCTCTGCTTTCCGATTTTTGCAGGGAGTGCGATTTTGTTTTCAATCTCGCGGGAGTAAACAGGCCGAAGGACGACGGCGAGTTTATGAAGGGAAATTTCGGCTTCGCCTCGGAGCTTTTGAAAACTCTTGAAAAGCACGGTAACCGTTGTCCCGTTATGCTCTCAAGCTCCATACAGGCGACGCTTGTCGGCAGATATGCAAATTCCGTTTACGGAGAGTCGAAGCTGCGCGGAGAAGAGCTGTTTTTTGACTATGCCGCAAAAACCGGCGCAAAGGTGTTTGTTTACCGCTTCCCGAATCTTTTCGGAAAATGGTGCAGGCCGAATTACAACAGTGCCGTTGCAACCTTTTGCAACAACATCGCAAACGACTTACCCATAAGAGTTGATAATGAAAAAACGGAGCTTGAGCTTTTATACATAGACGACCTTGTGAGCGAAATGCTCGATTTGCTCGAGGGAAAAGAGCACCGTTGTGATTTTTCGGGAGCGGATACGGTACTTAAAAGCGACGGCAGATATTGTGCCGTCCCGGTGACATATCGCGTTACACTCGGCGAAATCGTGTCGTTGCTTCACAAATTCGATGACCAGCGAAAGACTCTTATTATGCCGGAAATTCCGAACGGCAGCTTTGCCAAAAAGCTATATAGCACGTATCTTTCATATCTTCCGAAAGAAAAGTCGGCGTTTGAGTTTAAAACAAATTCGGACGCGCGCGGCAGCTTTACCGAGCTTTTGAAAACCGAAAACTGCGGACAGTTCAGCGTTAATGTGTCGCTGCCGGGCATAACCAAGGGCGAGCATTGGCACAACAGCAAGTGGGAGCAGTTCATAGTCGTTTCGGGAAAAGGGCTTATACGCGAACGCAAGATAGGCACGAACAGCGTTATGGAGTTTTATGTTTCCGGCGATAAGCCCGAATGTGTGCAGATGCTTCCCGGCTACACTCACAGCATAGTTAATTTAAGCGATACACAGCCGCTTGTCACCTTGATGTGGGCAAACGAAATGTTTGATGCAGAGCACCCGGATACATTCGGAGAAAAGGTTTAATACTGTCACACACGGCGGAGGTAATATATATGAAAACCGATTACAGCGATATCAAATTTAAAAATAACGGGAAGTTAAAGCTCCTTATTATTGTCGGCACACGCCCCGAAATAATAAGGCTTGCCGCCGTTATCGACAAGTGCAGAGAGTATTTTGACTGCATACTCGCACACACGGGTCAAAACTACGATTATAATCTTAACGGTGTGTTCTTTAAGGACTTGGAGCTATCTGACCCCGAGGTGTATATGGACGCAGTCGGAGCCGACCTCGGTGAGACAGTCGGCAATATCATAAGCTGCTCATATAAGCTGATGCGTGATATTCAACCCGACGCACTTTTGATACTCGGCGACACAAACTCCTGTCTCTCCGCAATATCTGCAAAGAGACTTCATATACCGATATTCCATATGGAGGCGGGCAACCGCTGCAAGGACGAGTGTTTGCCGGAAGAGACAAACCGCCGTATAGTGGATATTATTTCGGATGTGAATATGGCTTATTCCGAACACGCAAGAAGGTATCTCGCCGAATGCGGGCTCCCGAAGGAGCGCACATACGTCACCGGCTCACCCATGGCGGAGGTGCTTCATAAAAACCTTGAAAAAATAGAAAACAGCGATATTTTAACAAAGCTCGGACTCGAAAAGAAAAAGTATATCCTTTTGTCGGCTCATAGAGAAGAGAACATCGACACCGAAAAGAATTTCAACAGTCTGTTCTCCGCAATTAACGGACTTGCGGAAAAATATGATATGCCGATACTCTATTCGTGTCATCCGCGTTCAAAAAAACGTCTCGAGGAGAGCGGCTTTAAGCTTGACGAGAGAGTTATTCGCCACGAGCCGCTCGGATTTCACGATTACAATAATCTTCAGATGAACGCTTTTGCCGTGGTTTCCGACAGCGGAACGCTGCCCGAGGAGAGCAGCTTTTTTACTTCAGTCGGAAAGAGCTTCCCTGCGGTTTGCATCAGAACCTCCACAGAACGTCCCGAGGCTCTCGATAAGGGATGCTTCGTGCTTGCCGGAATTGATGAAAAATCATTGCTGCAAGCGGTTGATACTGCGGTTGAGCTTGACAAAAACGGCTTTTGCGGAATCCCCGTGCCCGATTATACCGATGAAAACGTTTCGACTAAGGTTGTCAAAATAATTCAGTCGTATACGGGTGTAGTCGATAAAATGGTTTGGAGAAAGCTTTGACATATCAAATCGTCGGCTAAAATACGCTTTACATTGTAAATTTTGTTTGATATAATAGCCTTAGATTAAAAATAACTATTGGATGTGATTTGCCGTGAAGTGCCCTTACTGCGGATACGAGGAGAGCAAGGTAATAGACTCAAGACCTACCGACGAGGGCGAGAGAATTCGCCGCCGTCGCGAGTGCATCAAGTGCGGTAAGCGTTTTACTACATATGAGGTCATTGAAAGCGTGCCGATACTCGTCGTAAAAAAAGATAAGTCTCGCGAGGTGTTTGACCGCAATAAGCTTTTGGGCGGTATGATGCGCGCCTGCGAAAAGCGTCAGGTCTCGATGGATACCTTGGAGCGCGCCGTTGACGATATTGAGGCAAATCTTCAAAATTCCCTTGACCGTGAGGTTTCGTCAATGCACATAGGCGAGCTTGCCATGCAGAAGCTTAAGGACATAGACGAGGTTGCCTATGTCAGGTTCGCTTCGGTTTACAGGCAGTTTAAAGATATAAATGCCTTTATGGACGAGCTGTCGCAACTCCTCAGAAAAAGATAAAATTAGCATTCGGCAGAGACCTTGTATATAGGGCCTCTGCTTTGTTGTTCTGTTGACAATCTCAGCCGAAATAATATATTATATAATCAGATGATAAAAATTCGCAGAAAAGAAGGAATTGTCTTGAGAAAAGCTTTGAGTATGGTTTTTGCAATAGTCTTGACCATGCCGTTTTTGTCACTCTTATCGGGGGCAATGACAGAAAAAACGCTTTACGCGGATATGCCCGTAGAGTGGGCTGTCAGCTATGACCCGAGAACGGACGCTTCCGATTTGGTTCCGGAAAGCGACAATAAAGCATTGCCGTTCTTTTCGGACGGAGCGGATACTCCGTATACATTTTATACATTTTTGAATTCAAACCAACGAGCGGTTTATAACACGGTCAAAGAAAAGCTGTTTGAAAGCTCGATTGATGTAGCCTTGCCGTCGCCGCTTACATGGGACGGCACAAGCACAAGTGTGCCGAGCAACATAAAGTCAGCCCTGTCAGATGCGGTCACGGGCGGATTATCGGCACTTTGCGACGATTACCCGATGATTTTTTGGATAAACGGGTACAGCATAAGCTACGGGTATTCCTATTATCAAACAAGCAGCGGTTATCACTTTACGATTTCATCGGTTACGGTGAAGCCGCGAATAAACACAAACGCCTATGCCGATATGAACAAGGTAAAGCAGGATTATAACGATATGGCGGCTGTTGTTGACAGCGTAGAAATCAAAGGCGCAACGCGCTACGAAAAGGTGAAGTTCATACACGATTTTATCTGCAAACGAGTCGAGTATGATGAAAAGTTTGAAATACCTACCGCACATGAGCCGACGAGCGTATTTTTGACACCGTACAAAACCGTGTGTGAGGGTTACAGCGAGTCGTTTAAAATCCTCTGCGACAAAGCCGGAATACCGTGCGTAATAGCTGTGGGTAATTCGAACGGCGGAGGTCACGCTTGGAATTACGTAAAAATGGAGGACGGCAAGTGGTACGGCGTTGACTGCACCTTTGACGATCAGGGCGATATTTTGTACGATTATTTCCTCGTGGGAACAGCCAGCGGAAACAGGTATTTCGGCGCGAGTGAAACCTTCGGCAGCAGCCATACCGAAACGGGAAAACGTTACGGCGGAAGCTTTACGCTGACATATCCCACCGTATCGGAAAATGCCTATTCGCCTATTGTACCGGAAATAAACTCCGGCGCAACGGTGAACGAAAAGTCTAAGCTTTTGTATATCACAAACGGTGCGAGCGTAAATTCGGCGGTTTATATGCAGAGCGGTTACAGTTTCGCTTCCGGCGGCAATAAAACAGGCTCGATATTTACTGTCAGCAATACGTCTTTGGGCACAAGCACGGGATATACCGTTATTATGCGCGGCGACGTTGTGCCGAGCGGATACGTGGACGGCAGCGACTTTGACGCCGTGGTTAAGCATTCCGTTGAGGATAAAAAACTCGGAGACGGTTCAAGCGAATATTTGGCTGCCGACGTAAACGGCGACGGAGTTGTAGATTTATTTGACGCCGCTGAGATAGACTTGATAAAAGCAGGCAAAGCTTCATAAAGCTGTAATTTGATAATAAAAGCGACACCGCAAAAATCACATAAGACCGGGGCTCTTAAAGGCTGATAACCTCAAGGAGCCCCGTTTTTCTTTTATAAACACTTGACAAGTCCCTCTTTTGGGACTAATATTATATTTGTAAGCGAACAAATGTTCTATAAATCAACACCCGAAATTTGTTTTTCGGGTGTTGATTTGATTTTACGGACAACGGTTTCGGGCGACGTACCGATAATGCCGCCAGTCCGAAAGGAGAGTTATGGACGAAAAAATACTTGCGGAATTAAGCCTTGACGAGTACATCTATCTCACGGAAAATCTTGAGGTTATAGAGCACGGCGGAGACAAAAACGCGGCGGCGTATATTTTGGCGCGTAAAAACTCCGTTATCAAGAGGATAGTCGGGCTTGTTCTCCGAAACGAGCTGACACAAGAGGAACGGGATTTCCTTCTGGCGAGGCATATTTCGGGACTTAACAAATCTGAGATTGCGCGAAAAAACGGCGCATCACGCAATTATGTTGACAGAGTGCTTTTGAGTGCCGAAAAAAAGCTCTATGCCTATCTTAAATATCCCGTGATGATGCGATTTTCGCTTATCTGTCCGCCGGAAAGCATATTTGATGAAATAAAGGAGTATTTATGACGAAAACCATTTCTATCTATATTTTTTTAGAGGACGAGCCGTCCGTTGAGTGCATAACGGCAGGGAACAGTGCCGAGCACAACGCGACTACGCTGAAATTTATTCTCGAGAGCACCTTTACCGACGAGTTTAAATATTATCTTGATTTTGTGCTTCCGAACGGAAAAATTTTGCGCACGGATTATCTTCCTCTCGATAAGAATGACGAAAATTCGGTGTCGTTTGACGTGCCCGCGTCAGTCACAAAATACGGTACGGCAGAATGCTGCCTGAATGCCGTCAAAATTGACGAGAACGGAATTACCACAGAGGTTATGAAGCCGAAAAACGTAATACTTTATTTTAATACGCTTGCCGATGCCGACGGTGCGCTGCTCTCGGATTATGATTTCTCCGTGAATACAATGCTCGAAAACATAAAGAACGGTGTGTTCAAGGGCGAGAAAGGCGACAAGGGCGACAACGGTAAGGACGGCAGCAACTATATTCTGACAGAGAAAGATAAGAAAGAGATTGCCGCTCTGATAAACAAGAGCACATACGGTCTACCGTATACTCGCCGTGTTTCGGGAGAAAATACGCTGACTCTTACGGATTCTCTTGCGATGCCGTTTAACGGCTTTACGATATACGGCAAAACCTCGGTTACGGGCTCATACGGCGGCACGGCAGAGCCTGCTTCTTCCGTAAAAATAAGCGGTGTGTCCTCCGTAAAAATCGGAATAAACGGCGCGGAGCAAACGGTGAATACGGGAAGCGAGCTTTTTTCTGCCGGTGATTACGCGGACAAAGCCGACATCATAAGCGGAATCTTCACGAGAAAAATCGGCAAATATGCTCTTACGGGAAACGCCCAGACGGTGCTTGCCAAATCATATACAAGCGGCGGCGTAACTTTAAACAGGATATATACTCCGACCCCCGTCGGTGCAAAAATGGTTCGCGGAACCTGTCTTCCCGGTTACTGTACGCATTTTGAGGTGTTTACGGATAATATCACAAGCGACGAAGAGCTCGGAGCGCGCATTTCGGCGGGTGAAAATTATATCGGCGTAATATACGGTTACAGCAACGATGTAATATATTTCCTGACTACTCTTTCCGTAGACAGGCTCAAATCGTATCTTCAGTCGCAATACGCCGCAGGAACGCCCGTTACGGTATATTATCCGTTGGCATCGGAATCGGAGGAGAATATTACAGCGGCAGCGCTGAATTCGGAGTTTCCGACCACAGAGATTACGGTTTCCGAGCCGGGCGGTAAATTCGATATATGCTATTGTGCCGATATATCCGAGGCGGTAAAGCGCCTTGAAGAAAAGTAAAGAACGAAAGGAATATTTATATGGAAGCTAAATATAAGGGAATAGACGTGTCAAAGTGGCAGGGTGATATAAATTGGGAAAAGGTTCGCGCTTCGGGTGTCGAATTTGCCATGCTGCGCGCGGGCTTCGGCAGGTGCCAAGGCCAAAATGACACTTCATTTGAAAGAAATTACCGCGAGGCAAAGAAAAACGGCATACTTGTCGGCGCATACCATTACAGCTACGCAAAAACCGTCTCGGACGCAGAAAAGGAGGCGGAGTATTTTCTCTCGCTTATATCCGGAAAAAGCTTTGAATTTCCCGTGGCATTCGATATTGAGGACAACTCGCAGAAAAACCTCTCTCGTGAGGAAATAAGCAATATTGTCGAGGCGTTTTGCGGCAGAACGGAAAAGGCAGGATATTTTGTTTCGGTCTATGCGAATCTGTGGTGGCTCAATAACAAAATTTCCGACAGGGTAAAGGAGCGCTACGATATTTGGCTCGCGCAATGGGCTGACGCACCCTCCTACGGCGGAAAATACGGTATGTGGCAGTATACGTCATCGGGCAAAACGGGCGGCATAACAGGCAATACCGATATGGACTTAGCCTTTAAGGACTACCCGAATATTATGAGAGCCAACGGACTCAACGGCTTTTCAAAAGGTGCCGCAGAAAGCACCGATAACGTAAAAAGCGGTGCATTTCCACCGCGCCGGTCCGTGGCACTTTGCAATACACCCTTGTTTTCGTCTGCGTATTCAAAAGCTCCGTCGGCGAGAAAATCGGGTACTTACTATATCTACGACGGGATTGAGATAAACGGCAGGTACCGCATAACCTCCTCTGCGAGCTTTGCTCTTAAAAAGCCGATAGGTGAAAATGTCACGGGATTTGTAAACGCCGATGATATAAGGTGAGGCACCGCTATGAGTGAAAACGAGCTTTTTGAGCATCGAATCAAAACACTTGAAAACGACGTTAAGATACTGTACGGAAAGGTAAATACCTTTGCGATAAATCAGGCAGAGGAAAATACAAAGCTTGATAACTTGCTCTTGTCCGTCGGAGAGCTGAAGGAGAGCATAAGCGAAATTAAACGCAGACCATCGGCGTTTTGGGATAAACTCTTATTTGCGCTTATCGGTGCCGTCGGAACTGCGTTAGGCTATGCGCTTATCGGCTTTGTGAATTAAGGAGGAAATATGAATTTGATGTCATATATAGTCGAACGCGCGCTGATTTTAATTCCGGCATTAAACGTTTTGGGACTGATTTTTAAATCTATTGAAAGAATACCCGATAAATTTATACCGCTTTTGCTGTTGATTTTCGGCATTTCCGGAAGCATAGCTCTGACGGGGCTGTCTGCCGATTCGGTAATTCAGGGAGTGCTTGTTACGGGAGCCGCCGTTTACGGCAATCAGGTGGTAAAGCAGTTAAAAAAGGATAATTGATTTTTAAAAGGGGCTGTAAAAACTTGTGTTTTACAGCCCCCGTATTTATGTGAAGAGCGCGCCGTTATCCGAGCATTTCTTTGATAAGGTCGTCTGTCAGCCTGTCAAGAGCACCGAAGTCCATTTCGCTTATATAGCAATCTTCAAGCTCGTCGTGTATGTTCTTTGCCTCTTTAAGTATGTCAACGCATTTCATCAGTAATGCTTTAATACTTTCTTTATAGAAGCACAGCTCGCTGTCATATTTGCTCAAAATATTTTTATCACAATACTTATCTGCGGAAATATGCTTTGCGCCCTTAATATTTATCGGGAATGCGTCGCAGGAGGTCACATAAGCAAGGCGTTTTTCGGGAATCAGAACGTGCGCGGTCTTTTCGGGGAACAGGACATCTCGGCAGACTATGACGTCGTACCCGATAGAAGCCGAATAATCGGCAATGTCTGCAAGCAGCTTTTCGGTTATTCCTGATTCGTCGCGTATAACGGTTATGTCGTCGGCAAGATTTTTAACGGTATTTGTAAATGTTATAAGCCCTTTCGGAGTAACACCCGAAAGGAAGCGGTTTTCGATTCTTCCGTTTTTATCGGAAACAGGCTCAAATTGCAAAAGAATATCGCCCGTAAGCTCGTGAAGCTTTTTCTTTTTCAATGATGTTTTATATATTTCCGACATATTTTGCTTTAATGCGGTTGCGGCACAAAGAAGCGATGCAACCCTCTTGTGACAAAAGCCGTTTTCATTTGACAGACGTATAATTTCCTTGCTTTTCTTTTTGAGATTTTTTCTGTTCCAAAGCGCGGCAACATTAACTATCTGTTCTGCGGCGCCGGCAAATACGGGCTCAACCACGTGCGGAGCGGTTCCGTCGCAAACAGAACAATGCTTTTCGGGAATAAACACGCCGTCAAGCGAATCGGGGTCGGATGAGCACCAAAGCTTTTCATTAAAAAGACCGCGTTTTTCGCATTCTTCCGCCACTTTTTTCATAAGTCCGGATTTTCCCGTCCCCGGGCCGCCTTTTATTATAAAAGTGCTGTACGGCGTCGCGTGCTCGGTGAGGTCGTAAAAAAGCGAGTGAAAGCCGGTGCCGGAATTTGTGCCGAGAAAAAAGGATATGTCGTTTTTCATTTTTTGTCCTCCTAATAATATATCCGTGTTATTATATGCGGCAAAACGAAAAATGATAAATAAAAAACAAGGATTGTAAAAAATACAATCCTTGTTTTTGCAGTTTTATACGGCATCATCAAAGGCGGATTATAAATATTCGCGCCCCGTGAGCACTCTGTAAAGCGCAAAGTACTTAACCGACGAGCGGCGTGTATGACTTCCGACCTCATAGTAAAAGCCGTTGGACGTTGTGAAATACAGCTTTGTTTCGCCGCCCATTGACATTTTGACTATATCCGAGAGCATAAAGACCTTTTTGCCCTTGCTTTCATCGATAAATTCGAGTCTGTCATCATAAATGCTCATCGTACAGTTATCCGAGAAAAGCTCCTTTGTCTCGTTTTCTTCAATGCAGTTCAGTATCTGCTTTTCATCCGAGGTTATGGGCTTTTCCGTGAACGAGTGCCACAGAGCGAGATTGTCCTTAACATAGCTTTTTTGCCATTTATCCCAGTCGAGGACATTGTCAAAGACAAGAGAGTCGCCCTCAAAAAATCCATATTCGTTGATGTGCATCTTATAGCCGCATTCACACGAAAACTCATTGTCGTGCGAATGTGTTTTACCTATGGCGTGACACTTGGGGCAAAGATAAAGAATCGTTTCGAGGTCCTCTGCGAGAGCGCGTCCCTTGTATTTATGCGGGTCCTTTTTCTGCTGCTCGTAGGCGTTTATGTATATGTCGCGGCGAATTGCTTCGTTTATTTCGTCAACTGACATTCTTTGAAGCTCCTCAGGCATGTATTCGCGGACCACGCTGCCGCGCATTCTGCCGCGGCGCGAGTGCTTTGCCCATCTCGGGTCCTTGAAATAGCCGCCGACGGTGCGGAATGTGATAAGGCCGGCACCGCTGTCCTTGACAAGCTGACCGGTGCGCGGCGAAACAAATCCCGTTTCGCCGTTTATCGAGCAGTACCCTTCGGCGTGTATACAAACGTTGACGCCGTTCCTTACGGATTCCGCCATCATTTCCATGGTCTTTTCGGAGTCGGCACCGCGTCTTTTCGGAATGGGATTAACGCAGAACTTTATGAATTTTCCCCAAGCACCCATTCTGAGAAGATGGTCGCTCGTCACAAAGCGCAGATACGGTTTAAACGAGAGTGCTTCAAAAAACGGGTCGAACATTGTCGTATGATTTGAAATGAGAATAAAGCTCTTGTTCTTCGGCCTGTATACCTTGCTTCTGAAATTGAAGTAAAGTTTGATTATCCAGCCGAGAAGAACCTTTGATGTGAAGTAGATACCGTGAGCACGTTTTATGTGAGATAATGCTTCGGGCGTTTCGTTATTTGTTTTCGTTGTCATTTCCCTGCTTCTCTGCTTTTTGCTGCTCATATTTTGCTGCCTCCTCTTCTTCAAGCTTCCTGTACGCTACCTTGCCTACAAGAGTCTTGGGAAGCTCCGTGCGGAATTCTATTTCGCGCGGCATGGCGTATTTGGATATATTTTTGCGGCAGTGCTCAAGTATTTCTTCTTTTATCTTTTCACTCGGTTCAACACCGGGACGAAGAACGACAAAAGCCTTGACCTTGTGCATCTTGTACGGATCGGGAATACCTATGGCGCATGAGAGCAGTACATCCGGATGAGCGTCTATGGTGTTTTCGACCTGTGAGGGATATACGTTTATGCCGGAAACTATGATAAGACGCTTAAGCCTTTGCTTAAAGTATATGAAGCCGTCATTATCCATGGTGCCGACGTCGCCCGTGTGGAGCCATACTCTGCCGTCTGCATGGGTGCGAAGCGTAGCAGCCGTTTCGGCGGCATTGTTGAGATAGCCCTTCATAACGGTGGGACCGCTTATGCAGATTTCACCCTCTGTATCGGGCGGAAGCTCGCTGTCGTCCTTCGGATCGACTATCTGATAGTAAACGTCCGGATACGGTATTCCGATACTGCCCTCGCGGAAAAAGTCACGCGGGGTAAGGCAGGACGCCGTAACGCACTCCGTTGTACCGTAGCCCTCTCTAATCTGTACCTTAGCGTTGTGCTCCTTTAAGAATGCGTCAACCTTCTTTTTAAGCTCAACCGAAAGAGAGTCGCCGCCGCAGAAAACACCCTGTAAGAATGAGAGGTCAACGCCTTCAAGTCCCTCTGTGCGAAGCAAAGCCTCAAAGAGCGTGGGAACACCGGGGATAACCGTAGGTTTGTTTTTCTTTATCATCTTGGCATATGTCTTAACGGTGAACTGCGGAACGAGTATGCACGTGCCTCCGTTGATAAGAGGCGTGTGAATGCCGACACCGAGACCGAAGCCGTGGAACAGGGGCATAACCGAGAGCATACGAAGACCCTCCATGGTAAAGCCGGCCGCCGCGGCAACCTCCATACCGAGCGCGTTCATATTGAGATTTGAGAGGAGTATACCCTTGCTTGTTCCGGTTGTGCCGCCGCTGAAAAGTATGGCCGCCGTTTTGTCGGCCGAGGGAAATGTTTCGGGCAGCGTTTCGTTTTTACCTGCCGCGATAAAGTCGTTCCAACGAATGACGTTTTCGCTGTCGGGCAGCTCCGGAGGCTTTTTCTTCAGTGTGAGCGGATACAAAATGTTAAGGGGAAACTTTAATTCATCCTGTATTCTCGCTACGATTATTTTAACGGGTCTGCCGAGATCCTTTACCGCCTGCTCAACCTTCTCATAGAACATATCGAGAACGAGTATTGCCTTACTGTCGGTGTCTTTAAGGTAAAACGTGATTTCGCCTGCCGCAGAGAGCGGATGTATCATAGCCGGAACGGCGCCTATGCGGTTGAGCGCATAGAAGCTGTCAACTCCTTGCGGCGCATTGGGCATACAAATTGTTACGGTTTCTCCTTCTTTTATTCCGAGAGCTTTGTAAGCCTTTGCGGTTCTGTCGATTTTTTCTATGAATTTTGCATAAGTCGTTCCCTTACCCTGAAATTCATAGGCATTTACCTGCGAATGGGTCTTGCCTGCGTTTACAACGGCTTCATACATTGAGATTTGGGGGTATTCGAGAGTTTTCGGAATATCCCCGTAGAATTTCAGCCATGGTGCATTAGGTGTATTCATATTAAATCCTTTCCGTATTTTTATTATTTGGTGTTATATGCTGCGGAACTTTTTAGGTGTGGTTCCGTAGAAGCTTTTAAATGTGCGTATAAAATTATTTATATCCGAAAAGCCGGCCTTGCGGCAAATTTCGTTTATGCTGAGGTTGGTAGTCGTCAAAAGCTTGTTTGCGTTTACAAGACGTACCGCCGTGAGATACTGCTTCGGACTGAAGCCCGAGAAGCTCTTAAACGAGTGGCTCAGATACGGCGGGGACAAATAAGCGCTTTCGGCGAGCTTTTCGACTGTGATTTCTTCGCCGTAGTGCGCGTCTATATACTCACGTATTTTCTGCATTGACTTGTTTTGGTGCTCTGTATTTCCGAACGGTGACGGGTTAAGCTTATATATTTCAAGCATAAGCAGCTTTAAAAGCACTTCTGCGGTATTGCCGGCAACAACGTAGGGACTTTGATACTCCTTTTCGAGCTGTGAGCACAGTTCCTCGGCAATGCTGCTTTCCGAAAAATCAAAAATATGATATGAGCTTTTAAATTTCTTAGCGAAAAATGAAGAAATGCTCGAATTTCCGAGAATTTTTTTGACCTCCTCGCTCGCGAGAGAAAATGAATAATATTTAAACGGTGCCTTTGTTACAGACATTGTTTTACCGTCGGCAGAGGAAACTATAAGCATTTGACCGCCCGACAAAATAAAATCCGTATCACCGCTTTTTATTACGGCTTCACCGTCTTTTGCATATATAAAATCAAACATTGATTCCGGCAAAAGCTGAGAAGGAGTTATGTCTTTTTTTTGCGAGGATGATAATACCTGCATGGTTAACCTCCTTTCAACAGATTGAAAAGCAAATTTTACATATTTTTGCCAAGACATAATATATCATATAAAATCGCAAAATGCTACTGTTTTTTTAAAATATTGCAATTTGGCGTAATTTGGTACACAAAGCCGCTTAAACAATGATGCAAAACGGCTTGTTTCGGCAACTCGTTTTGCTTTCGTCTTCACCGGCAGAACGTAACTCGGTTCCTTTTCAAACATAAAAAATATAAAAAACGACGAAAACGCCGTTTTTCGCCGTTACAGCGTCAAATCGGATTGACACTGCTTAGTTTTTGTTGTAAAATAAATAAAATTATAAGGGGCAGAATATACTTGCCCGACTTACGGCGATTTTGAGCGACGTCGCTTATAAACGTCATTTATATTTTGTGGTATAGAGGTAGTTATGAAAAAAGAAGATAAGGATATAGAAATACACTTTGAAAACGGTCATGTGCCGCGAAGACAAAATCAAAACAGCAATATTTCACATACCGCCGCGCGCGGTATGCGCGGAAAGAAAAAATCCAAGGACGCTAAGGAACCGGGAAAGCTTAAGAGAAAATGGAAAAACCTGAAAAAATGGCAGCGCGTAGTAATAATAGTTGTTGCCGTTATTCTCTTACTCGCTGCTGTCTCCTGCGCCCTTGTTTTCGGTATGTGGGGCGGTTTTAAAAAGAACGTAGATAAAGACAATCTCGGCGTATCGGATGATATAGCAAACAAATACGGAAAGACTGATATTGTAAACATAGCGCTTTTCGGCGTTGATACAAGAGATAAGGACTCTTTCTCCGGCCGTTCCGATTCTATAATGATAGTGAGCATAGATAAGGCAAAAAACGACGTTAAGCTGATTTCCGTCCTCCGTGACAGCTGTGTTGCGATAGACGGGCACGGCAATCAGAAAATAACTCACGCCTATGCTTACGGCGGAGCGGAGCTTGCCATCAAAACGCTAAACCAGAATTTCAATATGAATATTACCGATTATGCCACGATAAACTTTTATAAGCTTGCCGAGGCAATAGATATCCTCGGCGGAGTAGATATTGATATAACCGAGGACGAGCGTCTTGAGCTTAACAATATCGGAGACGACGATAATCCGAATTTCCAATATGTCGAAAAATCGGGTATGGTGCACCTGACGGGCGAGCAGGCGTCCGTGTATTCGCGTATCAGAAAGCGCGATTCGGATAACGCCCGTGTGGATAGGCAGAAAAAGGTTATTGAGTGCCTTATCGACAAGGCGAGAAACATCAGCCCCACAAAGTATGCCGATTTGGTAAAGGCGGGTATGGCTCTTTGTGAAACATCGATGTCGGTTCCGGAGGTTCTCTCTTTCGCTCCGATGCTTTCAAATGATATAACCATTGAGACTATGGTTGTTCCCGGCGACGAGGATAACGCGGTAGGCGGTATTTACGAAGGCGCATGGGTATGGAGATACGATCTTGCGGCGGCAGCCGACAGAATGCACCTGTTCATTTACGGCGAAGCCCCGGAAACAACTGCGTCGTCAAAGAAAAAACAAGAGTCGCAGACAACAACCAAGAGCTCAAAATCCTCTTCGTCCGCAACAAAGAGCAGCGGCTCTTCAAACGGCGGTTCAAAAAGCAAAAGTTCCGCCACGACATCGGCTAAGCACAGCGGCGGCAATAATAAATCCGAAACCACGACAAAACCGCAGACAACCGCCGAGGCAACCAAAAACAGCGAAACTACCAAAGAGCACACTACGGCTGAAACCAAGACAACGGCATCGTCCGACGAAACTAAGTCGGCGGCGTGATAAATTCAAACAATACATTTTTTAATTGCGCTTCGCGCAGGAGGAAAAATTATGAAACAGTATGACTATCTTATCGTAGGCAGCGGACTCTTCGGAAGCGTTTTTGCCCACGAAGCGACAAAACACGGTAAAAAGTGCCTCGTTATCGACAAAAGAAGCCATCTCGGCGGAAATATTTATTGCGAGGATATTGAGGGCATAACCGTGCACAAATACGGCGCGCATATATTCCACACAAACGACAAGAGAGTTTGGACTTATGTAAACGACCTTGTTGAATTCAACCGCTACACAAATTCTCCGGTTGCAAATTATTACGGAGAGCTTTATAACCTGCCGTTTAATATGAATACCTTTAACAAGATGTGGGGTGTTGTGACTCCCGAGGAGGCAAGAGCCAAAATCGAGGAGCAGAAGAAGCAGGTTACGGGTGAGCCCAAAAATCTCGAGGAGCAGGCAATAAGCCTTATCGGATATGACATTTACAAAAAGCTTATAAAGGGCTATACCGAAAAACAGTGGGGCAGAGAATGCAAGGATTTGCCTGCATTTATAATAAAGCGTCTGCCGGTCAGATTCACCTATGATAACAACTATTTTAACGACAGATACCAGGGTATTCCGATAGGCGGCTACAATAAGCTTATCGAAAAGCTGCTTGAAGGAATCGACACCCGTCTTGATACCGATTTCTTAAAGGACAGGGAAGCTCTTTCCGCCCTTGCGGACACCGTTGTCTACACGGGCCCCATAGACCAGTATTACGACTATCGCTTCGGCAAGCTCGAATACCGCAGCCTCCGTTTCGAAAACGAACTGCTTGACTGTGAAAACTATCAGGGTGTAGCCGTTATGAACTATACTGACGAAAAGACCAAATTCACAAGAATTATAGAGCACAAGCACTTTGAATTCGGTACTCAGGAAAAGACGTATATAACAAGAGAATATCCGTCCGAGTGGCAAGAGGGTATGGAGCCGTATTACCCCGTAAACGACGAAAAGAATCAGTCGCTTTACAGCAAATACAGCGACCTTTCAAAGAGTGAAGACAATATTATCTTCGGCGGCAGACTTGCCGAGTATAAATATTATGATATGGATAAGGTCATAGCTTCGGCTTTGGCGGTAACAGATAAATTATTTTGAGCGAGGAACGGTCAAAGGCTATGAATGATGTAAAAGTTAGTGTTATAATGCCTGTTTACAACGTCGAAAATTACGTTGGCAGGGCTATCGAGAGTATACAAAATCAGACCCTTACCGATTGGGAATTTTTTGCCGTAGACGACGGAACTCCCGATAACAGCGGCAAAATCTGCGATGAATACGCCGCAAAGGACCCGCGTATAAAGGTTATCCATAAGGAAAACGGCGGCGCTCCCTCGGCGAGAAACGTCGCCATAGATAAGGCTGTCGGAAAATATATGTATTTTATGGACTCCGACGACTGGGCTGAAAAAACCATGCTTCAGGATATGGTCGATTTGGCCGAGAAAAACGATTTGCAACTCGTTGTTTCGGGTTACTATATCGACACATATTACAGTGACACCGAAAAATTCACGCAGGAGCAGGTCTACAAGGATAAGATATACAAAACTCAGGCTGAATTCAGAGCCGACGCACACAACCTTTTTGACCGCAATCTTCTCTACACTCCGTGGAATAAGCTCTTCTCGGGCGATTATATAAGAGACAACAAGCTCTATTTCCCGCAGACCTTCTGGGATGATTTCCCCTTTAACCTCTCCGTTGTGCGCGACGTTGAGAGAGTCGGCGTGACGTCAAAGAAGTATTACCACTTTATCCGTCAAAGAGCCGAGTCCGAAACCGCCAAGTACAGAAGCGATATGTACGAAAAGCGCGAGGAGGAGAACGAGTGGATGAGAGAGCTCTATGAGCACTGGGGAATTATGACTCCGGAGATAGAGGAATTTCTCTCGAGAAGATATATTGAGCGCATAGTCGGATGCGTTGAAAACGTTACAAACAAAAACTGCACCTTGCCTGCCGGCGAAAAAAAGGCGCAGATAAGAAAGATGATAAACGACCCCAAGGCGCGCGCGGCTGTTTCTGCGGCTGTGCCGAAGTCAAAGTATATGAAGCTTATGCTTATACCGATTAAGATGAAGAGCACCGCGCTCACATATCTTGAGGGCAAGGTCATTTCTTCCGTTAAGTCGGGCAATACAAAGCTTTTCGCAAAGCTTAAAGCGGGAAGATAAAATAATCCGAAAGGCTGTGAAAAATATGAGCGCACCGTATTTCAGTGTTATAATGCCGGTTTACGGCGTCGAAAAATATCTCAGGGATACGCTTGACAGCGTTCTTCGGCAAACCTTTGCCGACTTTGAGCTTATACTTGTAGACGACTGTTCCAAGGACGGCAGCGGCAAGATATGCGATGAGGTTGCAGCCTCGGACGGCAGGGTTCGGGTTATCCATAAGGAGAAAAACGGCGGAGCGAGCAGCGCGAGAAATCTCGGCACAAAGTCCGCTTCGGGCAAATATCTCTATTATATGGATTCCGACGATAAAATTGACAGCGATATATTTGAAAAAATGTATTTGGCTTCGCGTGACGCTTCTCCCACGGTTGTGATGTTCGGCGCGGTGGAGGAGTATTACGACAAGACCGGTAAGCTGTATATGACAAATCCCGTGTCATATGAGAGCAAAGCTCTCTCGGGTAAAGAAAATGTGGCAAAAGAAGTAATTAAAATCGAAAACACCACGCTTTTCGGCTACCTTTGGAATAAGATTTATCTTAAAGACGCGGTGGTTTCCTCCGGAGTTACATTTTGCGATATGCCGCTTAACGAGGATTTTAAATTTAATATAGATTTCTTCAGATATGTTGATTCCATGGTAATTCTTGACGACACGGCATACCACTATGCCAAGAGAGACAATCAAAGCCTTACGTGCCGCTTTGTCAAAAATTACTTTGAGCTTCAGGAAATGCGTATAAACGAGCTGCTCGGTTTTTACCGTGAAAACGGTATGTGTGACGGAGATATACTTAAAAATCTTGCCGGCATATACGTCAGAAGCGTATTTTCGGCTCTCGAAAAAAATAATGACAAACGCTCCGGAATGTCCGGGAAAGACAGAAAAGACTGGCTCAAGGCTCAGCTTAAAAGTGAGCTTTACAAGGAGCTTATGCCTTATGCCGAGCCTGACAGCAGGCTTGTAAAAATTATGGCGGACTGGCTTAAAGGCGGAAATACAGGCGTGCTTCTTTTCACGGGCAAATTTATTTCGGCGGTCAAAAAAAGCTTCCCGTCGCTGTTTTCGGGGCTTAAGCTAAAAAAATAATGTGGAGGGCAAACAGTTGAAAAAGGTGCTTTTCGGCTATATTATGAACGGAAAAGCCGGCGGAATTGACAAGTATATGCTCAACTTTTTTGAGCACTTTTCCCCGGGTGAGGTGCATTTTGATTTTCTCACAACACAAATAGATAATGAGCTTAAGGAAAAGCTTGAGAGCAAGGGCGCGGGGCTTTTTGAAATACCGACTCTTAAAAATCCGCGTGCTCAGTATAAGGCGATTTGCGATATAATAAAGAAAAACGGGTATGATACCGCATATTTCAATATTTCTACCGCGATATGCTATCCGGGACCCAAAGCGGCGCACGACTGCGGAGTAAAAAAGGTTATCATACATTCTCACAGTGCGTGGTATGACTGTTCAAACCCGAAAAAGCGCGCGCTTATGATAAAGCTCAATAACCTTTGCCGCAATTTCCTTTATAAATACGGAACCGACTTTTACGCCTGCTCGGCTCTTGCGGGTAAATGGATATTCCCCGAAAAAATCGTCGGGTCGGACAAGTTTAAGCTTGTAAAAAACGGTATTGACCTTGCAAGCTTTACGTATTCTCCCGAAAAGAGAGAAGCAATGCGCGAAAAACTGCAATTGCAGGATAAATTCGTCATAGGCAGTGTCGGCAATTTCCTTTATCCCAAAAATCACGATTTTATGGTGCGTGTATTTTCCGAGCTGTGCAAAATCGACAGCGACGCACGCCTTTTACTCGTCGGTGACGGCTTGCTTTTTGACAATGTAAAGGAGCAGGTAAAGAGCCTCGGCTTAGTGGACAAGGTTATATTCTCAGGTAGGCAGACCGATGCTTATAATTATATGATGGCTATGGATGTATATCTTATGCCGTCGCATTTCGAGGGCTTCGGCATAGCCGCTGTGGAGGCCGAAGCAACCGGGCTTATGTGCTGCCTGAGCGATCATATACCGTCCGATGCCGTGATAACGGAAAACTGTGTTACCCTCTCGATTGACAAAGACGGTGACGCAAAGGTTTGGGCGGAAAAAATAGAAAAAGCCAAGGGCTATAAACGGATTGACCGTACCGATGAAGTACGGAGAGCCGGATATGACCTTTCAGCGCAGAATTTTTATGAATTGGTGTGAGGAGTTAATATGAAAGAAAGTATACTCAGGAAGGGGTCGCAGGCGACCGGCTTTAAGCTGCTTTTCCTTGCGCTTACACTGCTCTCGTTCAACGGCCTTACGGCAAACCGCTCGGTACTTACCTGGATTGCATATGCGGTAACGGCGATAGGAATAGCGGTACTTGTAATAAGAGTCGTCTGCTTCAAAAAATACTTACATGCAAAAGGCTTATTCCTGCTTATTGCATTTTGCGGAAGCTATGCGCTGTCGGCGCTGCTTACAAGGCAGTACGGGCTGTCGGAAAACGCAAAGGCACTCGTTTGGATGGCGTTCCAGTATTTTATACTGTACACTTATGACACCACGTCCGACGGTACCGCGGAGAAAAAGGAATTCTACATAATTTCACACTTCTTTATGGCGTATACATTCCTGGCTGTTGTGGCGGGAACGGTTATGCTCTTTGCCGATTACTATTCGTATACGGAGGTAAACGGAGTAGTTGTAATTCTCGGATTCCTTTGGAACAGGCTTTGGGGTGTGTATTCCGACCCCAATTACGGTGCAGTATTCTCGGCAATAACCATAATAATGAGCCTGTATTTTTACAAGGACGCAAAGAAGCCGTTAAAGGTTTTGTACATCATAAATATCGTTTTACAGATATGCTATATAGCTTTTTCGGATTCGCGAACCGGTATGGTATCGCTGTTCTGCGCGCTTTTGGTCTATGTGTATCTCACCGCGCTCAGGAGCAAAAAGCTCGAAGCAAAAAAAGCGTTCGCAAGGGGCGTAATATGCGTTTTGCTTGCTGTTACAGCGGCAGTCGCATCCTTTGCCGCGATAAAGGTTGTGTCGGTTTCAACCTCCGAATTCAAGAAATGGCAGTATGAGCACATCATAAGCAGCGATAAGGATAAAACCGATGCTCAGAAGGAAAAGGACAAGCAGAAGCTTGAAATCGGCCGTCAGAGTAACGACATAAACGGTGACGTGAGCAACCGCCGCTTTGCTATTTGGGGCAGCGGACTCGAAATATTCAAAACGAAGCCGTTAACCGGCGTAACCTTCAGGAACTATGTTCCTTATGCCGAGGATAAGCTCCCCGACACCTATCTTGTCAACAATGATTTTATTGAATTCCACAGTATGCACAACAGCTTTGTCGACATACTTGTAAGTCAGGGCATTTTGGGCGTTGTGATTATCGCAGCATATATAATATTGGTGCTGGTGCTCATATTTAAGAATTTCTTTAAATTTAAGGGCGAAAAATACAAATATAATACCGCTCTGCTCAGCATTATAGCTCCGATATTTGCCTCTATGATGTTCTATTCGGAGACGTTTTATATGAACACAGGCGGAGCGTTCCTCTTCTGGCTTGCTCTCGGCTATCTCATTCAGTCCGTCACATCAAAGAATCCCGAGACAAAGGAAATAACGCCGGGCAAATAAATTTTTAAATCGTATTGTTTCGGAGAGAATAATACTGCTTCACGGAACTTATTATTGAGGTGAAAAATATGGATAAGCTTCTTACGGTTGTAATACCGTCGTACAATGTCGAAAAATTTTTGAATCAGACGCTTGACTCGTTTGTTTGCGACGAGGCTGTAATGAAAAAATTCGAGGTTATCGTGGTTGACGACGGCTCAAAGGATAACACCGCAAAAATAGGCAAGGAGTACGCCGATAAGTACCCCGATACATTCAGAGTTATCTCAAAGGAAAACGGCGGTCACGGCTCCACCATTAACTGCGGTATTCGCAATGCCGTCGGCAAATACTTTAAGGTTGTGGACGGTGACGACTGGGTCAACACCGCCGATTTTGTGAAGCTCGTCGAGGATCTCGAAAAAACCGAATCCGAATATGTGTTTACAAACTATTATGAGTATTATGACGATGTTAACCGCCAAAAGGCTGTTGATTTTCCGCAGTTCAAAGACGGTACGGAATATGACTTCGCCGATGTTGCAAATAAGGTTTATATACCTATGCACGCCCTTGTGATAAAGACGAGCGTGCTTAAAGATAATAACATTGTTATTGACGAAAAGTGCTTTTATGTGGATGTCGAATATGTTATGTTCCCGGTGCCATTTGTAAACAAGGTGACATTCTTTGACCTGCATGTTTATATGTACAGGCTTGCGCTCTCAACTCAGAGCGTGAGTATTCTCGGGTTCCAAAAGCACATAAACGACCATCTCAGGGTTACGTTCCATATGTTTGACTTTTACAGGGACTATATTTCCTCGGATAAGGCAGACAGCGCAAAAGCTGATTATATGAGGACCTGCATAGCAGACCTTATAATTACGCAGAGTGCAATATATTCGAGCTATCCCGACAGCGATATGGAAAACAGAAAACGCTTTATGGAATTCGACCGCAAGGCAAAGGAATTAAGCCCCGAAATATATGAGCTCAGCTCCGTTAAGAGCGGAAAATTGCGTTTGCTTCGCAAATATAATTTCAAGCATTACAGGCTCATACAGTCGCTCAGCCGTCTGCACTTCAAAATGACAAATAAATAAAACACATATTGCTTAAAAGCCGTTCGCACTCGTAGTTTTTCAAAGGGTGCGGACGGCTTTTGTCTGTCATCCGATTATCAGCTTTTCTCCGACGTATATGAGATTCGGGTTTTTAACGGAGTTCAGCTTTACCAGATTTTCAACGGTGGTGCCGAATTTCCTTGATATTCCCCAAAGCGTGTCGCCGCGCTTTACCGTGTAAATTACGGCTTGTTCCGAGCGGGCAGAGGGTATTTTAAACACTTCGCCCGCATATATGAGGTTCGGATTTTTAATGCCGTTAAGCGCGACTATGCTGTTTATGCTTGCGCCGAATTTTCTCGATATTCCCCAAAGAGTATCGCCGCGTCTTACCGTGTAAAGCGTGTATCCGGAGCTTTCCGCGGACGTCATATGGGGGATTATAAACACTTCTCCGACGTATATAAGATTGGGGTTTCTGATGTTGTTTGCGTTTACGACAGCCGACACCGTAACGCCGAATTTCTTTGCAATCCCCCAAAGCGTGTCGCCGCGTTTTACCGTATATCTTATGGCATCGGGCGACTTTGTGGGCGTAACTTCGTTTGCGCCGTTTAAAAATACCGACGAAGTAAACCTGTCGAGGTCAACATTGCCGTAAATCCCCGGAATTTCGCCGCGGTCGCTGTACTGAAATCCCGCATAGCTCTGCCAAATATTACTTGTAACATACGGTTCTTCCGCGTCATAATCGGCAACCCAGAGCGGAAACTGCGCAAAATTCCAGTCCCAGGTTTCCGAGGCGTTGTATGCGTCGGTGTAAAGAATCGGCACTATTCCCGTAAGCTCTCGGAGCTTTTGCATAAATGCGAGCCCCACAATATTTATGCCGTTTTTCCCGAGGCTGCCGAATTCCTCAAAATCCATGGCAGGTCTTGCGGCAAAGGTTTTTCCGCTTATAAGCTCGGCAAAGCGCGTTGCCTGCAAATATGCCTGCTCGGTATTTCGTGCGGTCACAAAATAGTACGCGCCGCATTTAAGACCGGCCTTTGTCGCGTTGGTGTAATTTTCCTCGAATTTCGGGTCGGTTACGGAAAAACCGTATCCCGCTCTTATATATACAACTTCGATTCCGCTGCTTTTAACCTGTTCAAAATCTATATCTCCCTGATAAACGCTGACGTCTATTCCCGAAAAAACCTCGTCGGTGTCGGCGGAAATTGCCGAAACATGCAGCACAGATGCCGAAATCGCAACAAGGAGCATTAAAAGAAAAGATAGTATTCGTTTTGCCCGCTTCATAAAAAATCACAGCCTTTCTGGTGTTTAAAGCCTCAATGCATTATATTTTAAATAGCACGCGAGTGTGACTTTGCTTGCCTGCCGTAAGGACGATACCCTTGAAAACCCACGGTATCGGCGATAAAATAACGCTGAAATAAAAAATTCGGAAGCGAGAAAAATGAAACTTGCGATTTTGTATCAACAAAGCGAACCGCCTGCAAAAGACGGCACAAAGGAGCTTGTTAAAATAAAAGAGGATTGTGTTGCCGCGTCACAGGCTTTAAAAATAAAAGGGCTTGTACGCATCGACTGCCGCGAGGATAAAAACGGTGTGTTTAAAATATTTGATTTTAACGCGAAGCCGAATATCACCGACGGTGTTCGTCCGCACAGAAAAAATCAGGATTGCCTCACCATGATAGCGGCGCGTGCCGCAGGACTTACGTACCGCGACCTGCTTTTGAAAATGCTCGGAACCGCCTGGACCGTGTAAGCCGAAACGCCACCGTTTTATGCACCGCCGGGGTGCGCCGAATAAAAAAAGCACTCAGCTTTACGCTGAATGCTTTATATGTCTTTGTACAGCATATTTGATACAATGTGACCACCTGTCCGAAAATGTGACCATTTGACAAACTAATTATTTATCATCCTATATATGATTGTTTTTTAACGAATGCTATACTTTGTTCGCCGACGAAATATTAAGTAATTTTATTTTCTTTATATCGAAATGTCGAATTCTTCGTGAGTAATTGCTCCGACATCAAGAAAATTTTTAACTTTTTTATTTCTTACAATTAAGTTTATTTTTGACAGTTACTATTTTGAAAACCGGTGGTTATGATTAACATTTTTAATTTCACCTATATAATTATTTTGAATTATCCTGCTAAACAATTCCCTAACACATATTAATGAGCACTATTAAAGTTTTGTATAGTTACGACATTCGATGGACACCGTTAAGGAATATTTTATTTTTGAATTTGCCATTGCTTTTGTTCTTTTTCGAACGCATTTCTTCAAATTCCTTATTGTTAATGTTCTTGTAGTCTAAAATAGCACTTATTACCTCGATAAGATCACATAATTCTATGACATCATCAGAATTAGTAAATTCAGTTACTTCTTCTGTAAGTTTTTTCTTTAATTCATTATAATAATCAAAAGAATCAAGAATTACAAAATCCGGCTTATCCCCTTGTTGCTCTATTATATTGGGTATATTATCTCTTACAAGTTTATTCATTTTTTCGTACATAAATTGAATAGTCTCCATTATTAAAAATATTTCGTATTCAGCCTTTTGGATTAGGCACATCATTCATATATCTAGGTATTATATGAATATGTAAATGAAATATTGAAATTATATTTTTTTCCATAGTACAAGTTCTGCATTTTCACCATTACAACCATATTTATATACAGCAATAAACTTTTCATTAGCAGCTACACCATAACATTTATCGCTTCCTTCAATATCAATCTGTTTTGCATAGTATTGTGTATCGTTATCAAGAATTTTAGTTTTATCCCCATTAGGAAGTATACATTCTATATTCAAGTAATTTCCGTCCATAAGATTTAAAGAATTAAAATTCTCAAATTCTTTTATCCCAAGTTTCTTAATTTTTTCAAGTAAAAACTGTTCCATAAAATTCCCCCTTTTTATCTTATTTTATCAAATATATATAACCAAGTCAATTCTTTCTGATTCAATTATTTCTATCCCTCGGTTGAACCGAGGATTTATTTCTGTGCTGAAGAGATAAAAAGTAGGACACTAAAAATTGTATCATTTTTAGTGTCCTATGGTGGTTGCGGGGACAGGACTTGAACCTGCGACCTCCGGGTTACATCTCACAAGGCTGCGCCTTGCTTGCCCCTCAGAAATATAGTCGCATATGCTCGCTTGGAGCGCATCGCAATGCTCCTTATTTCTTCACCTCAGCGGCACGCCTTAATCTGCCACAGGCAGCGGCGCACCGCTTCGCCCCAACGAGCACCGCTTATAGTGCTCATAACCCGACAAAAAAAGAACTGTCATAAAAGACAGTTCCTAAATGGTTGCGGGGACAGGACTTGAACCTGCGACCTCCGGGTTACATCTCACAAGGCTGCGCCTTGCTTGCCCCTCAGAAATATAGTCGCATATGCTCGCTTGGAGCGCATCGCAATGCTCCTTATTTCTTCACCTCAGCGGCACGCCTTAATCTGCCACAGGCAGCGGCGCACCGCTTCGCCCCAACGAGCACCGCTCACGCGCTCATAAACCCGACAAAAAAAGAACTGTCATAAAAGACAGTTCCTAAATGGCTCGTAGCACCGAAAAAGATATCACCGGATTTTTTGAAAAAGCCGCTTGTGGTAAGGCTTTTTCGGCCTTTTTTATAAATCCGTACTGTCTCACCTGCAGTGGTTGTGATACCTTTTCTTTTTTTGTGCGAACCGAAAAAGATATCAGGTAATTCAAATATCAATTGATTCTTCCTGCTTCTTGCGATTACGCTCTGTGCTTCATATAAATCTCATTTATCGCTTCGGCATACAAGGCGCGTGATTTTTTGACCAAGCCCTCGTTAGTATTCTTTTTGTATAGATAACGATCAAGGACTTCATCCCAATACCCGTGTTTTTTCAACCAATCTTCTTTGGGTTTAGTATAGTATCCCTTGGTCTGATCAGCCCAAACATATGATCGCTGTTCCTTGTTAAATCGTATGTACTGTTGGAGTACTGAACCGGCTTTGTCGGTATAGTTATTTACAATTGCGAAGTCACAACTTTGTAGTATCTTTGAACGCCAATGATCAATTTTTTTGATCGTAAATACACGGGTTGAATCTTCGCAGTATCCATATCCATACCGAGAAACCACTGAGTTAAAGGCGCCCATCATGATATGCTTGATTTCCCCGGGGTCATATCTATCGTCATCATAGAAAACATCAAGGTTTACATCAAAATCATATCCGATATTGCTGTTACGGTCGCAGGTAATCATATTGCGACTGCTACTCCCAATGAATTGAAATTGAAAAGAGACATCTTTGTTTCGCAGTATGTCCTGAACCTCATTAATTATCTCGATCAACTCATTTTTTGCCGGGGCAGCTTCTTTCTTGGAAACATATTCGAAGTTGTACATAGTTAAATCCTCCTCATATTTCCCAAGCCGCCCATTCAGTTCAAAACCAAATCATATTATTATACTTGTTTTTTCTTCGTTGTCAAGACCTATTATAACACATTTTAGGCTTTTATGCAAAAAGGTTTTTCGAACAATCATATCACATCATTCTATACCGCTTTCGCTTTCCCTCGCGTAGTGTGATTTTGAAATCCTTGTGCGTGGTGTCGGGTTATTGAGATTGTTGGCAAGCAACTCTTTGGTGTTTTCC